>Ga0114931_10000032_pt1 | contig 128037 bp, 117 predicted proteins | sample 2SBtaG_FD_89579 | JGI IMG/M metagenome (GOLD analysis project Ga0114931, IMG submission 89579) | Deep subsurface microbial communities from Kolumbo volcano to uncover new lineages of life (NeLLi) - 2SBTROV14_V59a metaG | ecosystem: Environmental > Aquatic > Marine > Volcanic | place: Kolumbo...
ATTGCCGTATCGTTCGATGTTGAGCATCACCTGATCTTTTGTGATGCCCATACGCCTCATCGTCGCATCGATGATGCGCATGTTGGCCTGATGGGGCACCAGATACCGCACGTCCGCGCCCGTGAGCCCATTGTGGCTCATAATTTCCTCCGACACATCGGCCATACCGACGACAGCGGACTTGAACACGGCCCGGCCTTCTTGCTGAAGCGAATGAAGGTTTTGGTCAATCGTCTCGTGGGTCGGCGGGTGCAGGCTGCCGCCGCCCGGCATACAGAGCATCTCGCCCTTGCTGCCGTCCATGCGCTCGACGGAGTCGAGGATACCATAGCCATCTTCGGCAGGCTCCAGGAGCACGGCGCCGGCCCCGTCGCCGAATAGAATACATGTGGTACGGTCCGTGAAGTCCAGGATGCTACTCATCTTATCAGCCCCGATGACCATGACCTTTTTGTGCTTGCCGCTTTCGATGAAGCGCGCGGCCGTCGAAAGGGCAAAGAGAAATCCACTGCACGCTGCCGAGACATCGAAACCCCAGGCATTCGTAGCACCGATATTGGCTTGTACCAGGCAAGCGGTGGACGGAAAGAACATATCGGGTGTGACGGTGGCGACCAAAATAGCCTCCACTTCCTCCGCATCGATACCCCGCTTCCAGAGCACCTCTTTTGCCGCCTCGGACGCCATAAAGGAGGTCGCCTTGTCCTTATCCCAGAGAATGCGCCGCTCCCGAATTCCGGTGCGCGTGCGGATCCATTCATCGGTCGTCTCGACCATCTTTTCGAGGTCGGCATTCGTCAGACGATCTTCCGGCAGGAAGTGTCCGACGGCGGTGATTGCTGCACGTACCATACACAAGCGGGTATCCAACCCGAATTTGTCAGCTTGGTGAACGAAGCGCTCCGGCTCTCATTGGGGAGGGGACGCCCGTGGGGAAAATAACCCTTCACGGCAGAGATAACCCTTCACAGGGCACATTTAAACCAAAGGTTCACGGGCGGGCGAGGGGCGTGAAGAGGGAGAAATTAGTCAGCCATCGCTTCGGCAATGGCACCGGCGACATTTTTTTCCGCCACGTCCGAAGCGGCGCAAATCATGCGATCGATGGCGCGTGCCGAGGATCCGCCATGGCCGATAAGCACATGCCCAGCAACCCCGAGGAGCGGCACGCCGCCGTGCTCCTCATAGTCGAATGGCTGGAACACGCCCCGGAGGACCCTGCCGATAACCTTCTGTTGCTCATTGTTCAGGTGTTGCTTTTGCATTTCACGCTTGATCATAAGCGGAAGCGCTGTGGCGACACTCTCGCCGAGTTTGAGGATGATGTTGCCCACGAATCCGTCGCACACGATAATGTCGGTCGGATGATGAAAAAGGTCCCGGCCCTCAATGTTACCCTTGAAATTGATGCCGGGCTTCGCAGCCAGAAGTTCATAGGCCACCTTGACCTGCTCATTTCCTTTGCCCGGCTCTTCCCCGATGTTTAGCAGCCCGACGGTCGGCGCTTCACGCTTAAGGATCCGTTGGGCGAAAATAGAGCCCATCTGCGCAAATTGTACGAGATGTTCCGGCCTACAATCTACGTTGGTGCCAACGTCGAGAACGAGACTGGGCCGGTCGAGACCCGGAAAATAGCTAAAAATGGTGGGGCGAGCTACGTGCGGCAGACGTCCAAGAATAAACAGTGAGGCAGCCATCACGGCGCCGGTATTGCCGGCACTGACGAAGACATCAGCATGGCCATTTTTGTGTGCGTCGAGGCCTAGATGAATCGAAGAGTGCTGTTTTTGCTTCACGGCCGCGGCAGGCGGTTCGGCCATGCCGATGACCTCCGGAGCATCGAGAATCCTGATGGGAAGGGCATCGGCCCCATCATGTTGTTCGAGTTCTCTTCGAACACACGCTTCGGGTCCGATCAGCAACACCGCTAGGGAGCCATTATTCCGAAGAACGGCGCGCACAGCGCCCTCTACAACGACGGCCGGTGCATGGTCTCCTCCCATTGCATCTACCGCAACTCGAATGCTCATAGACACAGCGTTCGCTTACAAATCAAAAAGGACGGGTGGTTGCAAGATACAAAGCGACTGGTACAAACCTAAAAATGCACGCCCGGTATTTCGGGCGTGCAGGCACGCCTTCAAATGTGCAAGCGTGCATCAGGTCGGATCAATCCAGAAGGACTTGATGTCAATCTGATTGCGCCTGACTCACAACTTCGCGACCCCGATAGTGGCCGCAATTCGGACAGGCACGGTGACGAAGTTTGGTGTCACCGCAATTCGGGCACTCCATCGTGTTTGGAGCCTCCAGGCGGTTATAGTAATTGGCACGGCGCGAGCGCGTACGGGCTTTAGAATGCTTTCGCTTCGGATTCGCCATGGTAATAACCTCAAAAAGTTTGTAGTGTCCAACAAAATGATCCCCGAGTGGTTCACTCCGTGTCGCCTTCTGCTGCAAGCCCGCGAAGAGCATCCCATCGCGGGTCAATATTATCTTCGTTACCGAAGCTTAATTTCAACTCCGTCTCTTCGGCACCGGGCGCTATTTTTCGCATGGGTACAGCAAGTAAAATAGTTTCACGCGTCGTCTCGGTAAGATCGATTTCTTGATCCGTCGGGTAAAGTACCCGTAGGTCATCGAAGTTCTCCTGTATTTGGTCCGCCATCTCGGGCGGAGCGAATAGAACCGTATATGATCCCTCTATCGGATGTTCAAACATGACCAGAGTACGATCACATTCCAACCGAGCAAACGCGCGCGCAGTCACATGCACCAAAATACGCCCTACCTGTCGATGAAGCGTCACATTGACGCGAATATTCGAAAAAAGGCCGGGGTCAAGGTCGACTTCGGACGCATCAGGTCGCAACTCGAGTTCGTTTTTGCCCGGCTTCAGCGCGGCTATTTCAATTGTCAACATGTGCATCGGGACACGAGACACGTGTCTTCGTATAAAGAAAGCAGGCTAACCGGCGGTAGCCTGCCCCAAAATTATTTTTATCCGAGCATCAACAAAGTTATAAAAGAGAGGTTTCCTTTTCAACTAATCGAAACCCGACCACAAGCCGAAAAGTCCGTGAAGTCACGACCTCGTAAGAAGAAAAATTTCTTGTGTGAAATCAGCTTCACTCTGCTTGATGTTAAAGATTGGATTGGTTACCATTGATCCGCGATGCAAGGTAGCAAGACCTTTCGCCGCGCACACCAAATGCGCTCTCCCAGGCGCTTGGCATTGGACCCAACATTCATGGAGCGGAAGCGGCTTTTGTACGCGATCCGATTCTTCTCCGATTGACCCCTGCTTCAGGGTAGCTCACCCCTCTCATACCTTGCACCTAGCATTGTGGATAAGTTGTTGGCAACCCCGCGATGCACCTACTCGGAGCATGTGGGGAGCGTATGGGTCTTTGCCAAAAGGGAATCCGGTGCGTCATATTAACACCGTATACCCGACTCAAGTGTTTCTATTTTCGAGTTTTGGGCACCACGCTATCCTGTTGAAAACTTGTGCATAGTTGTCGATTGATTGTGGGCATGTTCATCTTCATTTCCGGTTGCGTTGTACCATAAGTGTTGATAACTCGTGAAAATGCCCGGTGTGCTCTCCGGTTAATTAGCCCTTGCTCTACCTTCGTCGGCCCTTGGCGATTTTGTGTTCACCCGGTGCCTGTGAGCCCGGCTTTAGCATAGGTAGGACGTAAGTATGGAGCAAACCCCTGAAGCAGTCTGGAAACAGTGCCTCGATATCATTCGGGACAACATTAGCAGGCAAAGTTTTAAGACGTGGTTCGCCCCCCTCAAGGCTGTAAATCTTAAGCGAGACGGTGCGGTGGTCAAACTCACCGTTCAACTGCCAAGTCGTTTTTTTTATGAGTGGCTGGAAGAACATTATTTCAGCCTTTTGCGGAAGACGATCACCAAAGTCCTGGGCACTGAGGGACGACTGTTTTATGATATCGTCATTGAGAAAGACGACGCCGAGAGTGGCTATGTTGGGACCTCTATGCAATTGCCCGCACGGCGGCCCGCCAATGAGCCGCTCCCCCTCTTGCAGCCTCCGACATCGCCGACGCCGGCTCCCTCTCCGCAGCAACGACCGTTCGTCGATGCACCATCGTCTCTTTACAGGCCGGTTGCGGAGACAATAGCTAATCCATTTATCATTCCTGGCATCAAGAAGGCGGACATTGATAGTCAACTCAACCCGACCTATACTTTCGAACGATTCATCGAGGGGGATTGCAACCGCCTGGCACGTAGTGCCTCACTCGCCATTGCCCGGCAACCCGGCGCTACGAGCTTTAACCCTTTTCTCGTTTATGGCGGCGTCGGCTTGGGAAAGACACACCTCATACAGGCAATCGGAAATTACCTCATCGCGAATCGCAAAGCCGAGACTGTTCTTTATGTCTCAAGCGAGCGATTCACAACCGAGTTTGTTCAGGCGATACAAAACAACAGAGTAAGTGAGTTTTCTCTTTTTTACCGACAAATTGATCTGCTCGTTATTGACGATGTTCAGTTCTTTGGTGGTAAAGAGAAAACCCAGGAGGAATTCTTTCACGTTTTCAATGCCTTGCATCAGAGTGGAAAACAAATCGTCCTCTCTTGTGATCGCCCTCCGCGAGATATCAAAGGTATTGAAGAGCGTCTCTTGTCGCGGTTTCAATGGGGCCTGTCTGCGGATCTTCAGCCACCCGAACTCGAAACGCGAATCGCCATTCTTAACCGAAAGGCCGAAGATGATGGAATCGTCATCAGCGAGGATATCATTGAATTTGTAGCCCACAATATCAAAAGCAATATTCGCGAACTTGAAGGAGCCCTTATCAGATTACTTGCTCACGCGACGTTGCATAAGCGCGAGCTCGACCTGACGCTTGCCAAGGAGGTTCTACGTGATCTGATAAAGGAAACACGGGTGAGCCTCACAATTGAACAGATCCAAACGGTGGCATGCGAATATTTTAACATTCCGGAGGACCTGGTTCGAGCCAAAACTCGAAAACGAGAGGTCGTTCAGGCACGCCAAGTTGCCATGTATTTTAGTAAACATCTTACCCAGCATTCGCTAAAGACGATTGGGCTCCATTTTGGAGGACGGGATCACTCCACGGTCATACATGCTTGCCAAAGTGTAGAAAATCAGCGGGAGACGGATCCCAAATTCCGAGATGTGATTGACGAAATTCGGCACAAGATTGAGGTACGAAGTCGTTAATTTCCTCAGGCCGCTCCTTCCGATTGATGGGGCTCATTTTTCTTTATTTGGGTAGTCGGCACAACCACCCGCCGTCATCGTATAAGTGGCGATTCCGGATTTCCCATTGCCAGAAACAGGCATTGTAACGGCGGAGACCTTATGGGTACGCCATCATCTTTTTTCTGACCACGATAAACAGACACAGCCATGAAGTTCACCGCCTTCAGCGCAGAACTACTCAAGGCGCTAACAGCCGTCAATGGCGCCGTCCCTTCGAAAAGTACCATTCCCATTCTTGAGTGTATTCTCTTCGAACGCGACGGCGACTCGCTTCAGTTGAGCGCCACCGATCTAGAAATCTCAATCATTCAGCGTCTCGAAGTACCCTTCGAGAGCAACGGGACACTGGCCAGCAACCGCATTGCAGTTCCGGCCAAACGACTCCTTGACACGCTACGCGCCTTGCCGGATCTACCCCTTCATTTTTCGGCTGACGATGCCTTTCATGTCACCCTTCGCACCGACCAAGGCCACTATAAAATGGTAGGGCACGATGGGGCGGACTATCCCGCGCTGCCCGTCATGGCCGGCAACGTTCGAATTGAAACGGAAGGTAAACTGCTTAGTCGCGCTATTCAGAAAACTAGTTTTGCTGTTAGCAAAGATGCGCTTCGGCCTGCAATGATGGGCATCTTCTTTGAAATCGGAGAGAAACATGCACGTGCCGTAGCTACCGATGGTCATCGTCTCGTAAAACTGACGCTTACGGAAATGACAAGCGCCGCTCCTGTCGAGTTCATCGTCCCTGAAAAAGCCATGATACTTGCCGGACGGATCGCAAGTGATACCGCGTGTACGATCACCGTCGATGAGGGCTATGTCGGATTTGATTTTGGCTCCGCCCGGGTGTTGGCCCGTCTAATTGATGAGGCTTATCCCAATTATGAAGCTGTCGTCCCGGTCGAAAACGACCGGACGCTTACCGTTAACCGGGATGCCATGCTGGCGGCCGTCAAGCGGGTAGGACTCTATTCTTCCAGTATGACAAATCAGATTCGCCTGTCCGCGCAGGAAAACTCGGTTGAAGTGTCTGCCGAGGACATTGAACGCTCCAGTGAAGCGCGAGAGAACGTACTGTGCGAATACGAGGGCGCGGAGATCGTCATCGGCTTCAACTCGGTGTATCTTACCGAGGTGTTGGGAAACATCGATTCGGAAGAGGTATCGTTCGAGTTCAGTTCACCCAACCGCGCCGGTGTGGTGACACCGCAGGAACAGAGTACCGGGGAAGAGTTGATGATGCTAATCATGCCGGTAATGCTGAACACGTACGCCTGAGCCTGCTTTTCGTCGCGCAATCCCGGATTTCAGAGTCCTACTCTGCCAAGCAATTCGCCGCTTGCGTAATTAGCGCGGGGCCAGTAGATTCGGGATTCGCTTCGCCTCGACCTTCCGGTTCCCCCACCATCGACGACGGCCTGAAAATCCATTCTGGTCAATGCGAGATCGCCTTCCTGCAAATGAATCTTCCCAAGGAAAAATCAAGCCTCCAGAACTAGGTATGATGTCGGTTCGAGCTGTAGAATTACGGCCTTAAATAAGTGCTCTGGCTCCCGGGATTTTTGCATATACTTCTGTAGGCTAAGGCCAAAAAGCGAGGGGTACGTGCTTTCTGCAAGCTTGGTCAAGCCCAAAATAAACAAACTGTCGACCGAAGAAATTGTGACTCCACCCCCCGCGAAGGTGTCGCTCGTCAATGACAAGCTGATTTCCTTCAATACGGGTAGTGCGGCTGAGTTCGGAATCCCTAAGTGTGAATATGAGCCCGCAACCCATGGTCATTACCGGGGCAACGGCCGCCCATTGAAGCGGCGAAAGTCCTAGCCGATACATGCGAGTATGACGGGGCCGTGCAGTCGGGACATGTTACCCTGAATGCGAGGCAATCGGATGCCCGGTCAAGCGCTGGTACCGATCTACCGCATCACTTGATTTCTCAAGTTCAAGCATGCGGTTCTCAAAGCATTTATATCGCGAATATAAGGTCGCATCCTTCGACAAAGCTTGCTCAAGCCGAGAAAGAATTTCAAGAAGGGGATCAGGAGCCGTATGATTTGAAAGCATGCGAGTGGCTACGGCGTATGCGATGGTTTCATCGTCCGTGTTCGCAAATCCGTGTGCACGCTCTATGAGTCGGCAAAAGGATTTTGTCTCAGCGAGCAGTAATACAAGATCAGGATTTAAAGCCACCTCGGCCTCGACGGAACGTTGTTCATCCTTCTCCAATTCGCTGAAGAACAGAATTTTCTCGAAAATGTCCTGCATCATCAAAGCCATCCATGAGGATCATTTTGATCCATCACGCGGGAAAAGCCAGATCATCCGGCGGGGAGTATCCGAATGGTCCTTACAAAACCAATATCAAATCTCGGGGGACTTAATTTCACAAAACCCGAAATGGTTATTTTTATAACCACTATAACTGAGTTTCAGATTTGTCCCCATCATCTGAGAAGACGAAAATAAGCAAACGAGGATCTTTGCGGAGTTTCTTGACAGCTTTGTTCATATAGGATCGCAACGTAGGGAGCGCCTTCCCAGTGAACTCCCCGATTTCTACATACGACTGACCTTCCAATAATCGCAATTTTGCGACCTGTTGTATTGCAGTTGGCAGGCGAGCGATTGCTGCCAGCATTTCACTATACACCCGGCTGGCATCATGGGGGAAAATGCTCAGCTCTTCACTTAGGGCCGCTTGTGCAGGATCATCAAGAGAAAGTATCCGCCTGCGCCGCTTCAAGTAATTCCGATACACGTTCTTGCATATTACGCTCACCCAACTGGCATAATGGGCATCCGAATTGAGTTTAGGGCGCCCGCGCTCCGCTCGTTTAAAGACATCGTCCACCAACACATCAAAATCGGCTGAATGGTAGGCTGGGTCCTGGACGAACTTGATGAGGAAGTAACGGCGGATAAAACAATAGGTCCACAGGTCTACGACGCGACGGTGTTCTACTTCACCCTCATTGCGCCACTGCGAAAATACTTCGTTAACCCGGCCCGAATCATCGAGATGAAACGGTAGGTATGTTACGAGTCCTTCGAGTGACTGAAAAGCTCGAGAGGGCAGCATAAGGCAAGACCCGGAGGACGGGCGGGATTCATGGCTGGCACTGGCAAACACGCAGGACTAAAAAGCCGTTTCGACGGGTGTACCCAGCCGGTATATTCCGCAATCCCCAAATGAAGGCGGGCCGAGGCTAGTTGACTACAGTATCCCAAATCGTAGGCACTACGTCAAGATTAATGGAATATTTTATTGTAACAAAACCTGTTTTCGCTTCAGACGTGTCATTGAGCGAATCCAAAATCCAGGTGAACGATGAATCCACTGTGAGGGCATTCCAATCCGATTGACAACGAGCGCCTCTCATTGTACTTTGCGTGACTGTCGCCTGATCAGCTTCTGATGAGAACCGGCTTGAAGTAACATCGAACGCTTGTGTAATCCATCCGGCCTCTCGAGCCCGGATATTTTTATAATAAGATAGCGGTATCCGACATAGGCTGCTCAACAGCAGATGCCCGCGCCAGGAATCGGAGACTCTTATGGATACAAACAGCTTTAAGACTTACAGGACACGGCCCGTCGACATCGACCGGGATTGGTACGTGATCGACGCAGAAAATATGATTACCGGGCGACTCGCATCCAAGGTAGCACACGTGCTGCGCGGCAAACACAAGCCCGGTTTTACGCCCCACCTCGACACCGGTGACTTTGTCATTGTGTTGAACGCGGACAAGGTGCGCTTCTCGGGTACAAAGGAGACCAATAAACAGTATTTCAGTCACAGCGGGTACCCGGGTGGTGACAAACTTCGTTCTCCCAAAGAAATTCGACAGCGGCGGCCTACGTTCATTGTAGAAAACGCCGTGCGGGGAATGCTCCCCAAGGGGCCGCTAGGTCGACAGATGTTCAAGAAATTGAAGGTCTACGCCGGCTCTGTTCACCCCCACGACGCACAGCAACCTAAGGAACTCGCATGCTAATAGTGCGCGTTTTTTATTCTCACAACGCTCCGTATTTTATCAGTCATTATCCAGGCAGATCATGGCAGCACTTGCCCAACACATTGCTGTAGGACGCCGCAAGACGTCCGTAGCCCGCGTCTATCTACGCCCGGGTGGTAATGGAAACATTATTGTAAACAAACGACCCCTGGAAAACTACTTCCCGTTAAAATGGCGGCGGAATGTAGTCAATGGACCCTTCAATGTTACTGAGACTGCCGGCCAATTCGACGTAGTCGTGAACGTTCGCGGTGGAGGTCTTACCGGGCAAGCCGATGCGATTCGCCTCGGAATTGCACGCACCCTCGTCAAGCACGACGAAGAGTTGCGCAAGTCGCTCCGCGATGCCGGTCATCTGACGCGTGACCCACGAATGGTCGAGCGCAAGAAATATGGACAGCCCAAAGCCCGCAAACGGTTCCAGTTCTCGAAACGGTAATTCGGTTTCGGGGATCTAAAGATCCTTTACTAAGGCCTCTTAATCCTACATACGGCCCGATGTACCGAGGGGTGACCCGCCGAGCCAGGCAGGTTTCTTGGTGCAAGCGAGGGCCGTATCGATTCTTAACCCAGCTACATACATCATGAGTGAGACCCAGCAATCCGATCAAACGCAGCAAGCCGAACTGCAACGCGTAAAGCTCGAAGACCTGCTGAAGGCAGGTGCGCATTTTGGTCACCTGACCAGCCGTTGGAATCCGAAGATGAAGCCCTACATCTTCATGCAGCGCAACGGCATTCATATTATTGACCTAACGCAGACACGCGAGCTTCTTGAAAAGGCCGCCGATGCCGCCGCCCGGTTCTCACGTCGTGGAAAGCCGGTTCTCTTCACGGGCACAAAAAAGCAAGCACGCGAGAGCATTCGCAAGCACGCGAAATCCTGCGAGTCCCCTTACGTTGTTGAACGTTGGCTTGGCGGCACGCTGACCAACTTCCAGACCATCAGGCAGAGCATTCGCCGCATGGAGGACCTCGTGAAGATGGAGCAGGACGGCACTATGGAGCAGGTCAAGAAGAAAGAGCGCCTCATGAAAGAGCGCAAGCGGGAGAAGCTCCAAAAGGTTCTTTCTGGCATAGCCAACATGGCTCGTCTGCCCGGCGCGCTTTTCATTGTCGATATCCGGCGAGAACACATTGCAGTCAAAGAGGCGCGCAAGCTTGGGATCCCTATCATAGCCATCGTCGATACGAATTGCGACCCGGGTCTAGTCGACTATCCGATTCCGGCCAATGACGACGCGCTAAAATCGATCGACTACATCACCTCGGTGATCGCCGGCGCCATCGCAGAGGGTTCCAAAGAACGCGAACTGCAGGAGGCTGAGGCCAAAGCTGAGAAAGCTCGTCGGCAACAAGAAATAGCCGCCGAAAAGGCAAAACGAAAAAAGGAGAGTGAGGCCAGGAAAGCGAAAGAGAAGGCGGATGCAGCTGAGAAGGCCGCTGCCGAAAAAGCTGCCGCTGAGAAACCCGAAACGGCCCCCGCTTCAGTTGAAGCGGGGGAACCCGTGGCCAAGGAGTCCAAAAAGACCAAAGAGTCCGAAAAGGCTTAATTTCCGCCGGGTACCTCATTGGTGGAGCTTGTACGGTTTTTTTTAAAACAGTTTAGCATTTAGCGTTTCATGAAGATCACGGCACAGGACGTCAAGCGGCTCCGTGAAGTCACCGGCGTCGGTATGATGGATTGCAAGCGGGCACTCCAGGAAACTGAGGGCGACTTCGATGCCGCCATTGACCAACTTCGCAAAAAAGGACAAAAAGTTGCCGCGAAGCGAGCAGATCGCGACGCTAATGAAGGACTCATCGTAACGGCAAGTAGCGACGACAACAAGACTTGCATCATGGCGGAAGTGAATTGCGAAACAGACTTCGTCGCTCGCAATGAGGATTTCCAGCAGTTTGCAAACGAGTTGGCCACCCTCATTCTTCGCGAACACCCTGCCGACCGCGAAGCATTTTTGGCTTTGCCTTTCCAGGCGGGCCGAACCGCAGGAGAAGCCCTTACCGACGCGACGGGCAAAATAGGCGAGAAAATAGATGTGCGCCGATTTACCTCGCTCACCAGTGATGGCGGGGAGATTGTAGCCTATATTCATCCCGGTGCCCGTCTCGGCGTTCTCGTCGACGTAAGCGGAAACGGCGACATCCAACAGGCCGGGCGGGACGTGGCCATGCAAGCCGCCGCGCTGAACCCGGTCGCGCTCAACACAGATGAAGTATCGGACGATCTCAAAGAAAAGGAGATGGAGATTGCTCGGGAATCTGCCCGCAATGAAGGCAAGCCCGAACACATCATAGACAACATCGCCAAAGGGAAGCTGAAGCGATATTACAAGGATAACGTGCTCATCGAACAGCCCTTCGTGAAGGACGCCTCGATGACTGTCAAGGAAATGCTCAAGCAGGCCGATGCGACCGTCGACCGGTTCGTGCGCTATGCACTGGGTGGTTGAACTGCCCGAACGCTTTTGTAAGCACGTTTCGCTCCTGCGAAGCGTGCTTTTTTTATGTCATACACTACCCGGTAGCGGAAAGAAGGAGACCGAATTGTAAAGAAGAGGCACAGGCTGTAGCTTTCGGCCCATCGGGATTGAGAACGAGGTACCAGGCCCATGACTGAAGGAACGACGGGATCCCTGCGCTTTCAGCGCGTATTGCTAAAAGTCAGTGGCGAGGCGCTCATGGGACGAAACCCCTATGGGATTGATGAAGAAATACTTGGACTATATGCATCTGAAATCAAAAAAGTGGTTGATGCTGGCCTCGAACTTGCTATCGTCATCGGGGGAGGCAATATATTTCGCGGCGTCAACAACGCCACCCGTGGCATGACCCGTGCTCATGCCGATTATATGGGCATGCTCGCCACCATGATCAACGCGATGGCCCTGCAAGATGCATTGGAACGGATCGACGTGTGGACGCGCCTTCAGTCTAGCATTAAGATGGAAGAAATCGCAGAACCGTTCATTCGGCGCCGGGCTATTAGGCACCTCGAGAAGCGGCGCGTTGTTATTTTCGGCGCTGGCACCGGCAACCCCTATTTCACTACCGACACAGCTGCCGCGCTTCGTGCGCTCGAGATCGATGCCGAGGTGATTCTCAAAGGTACACGAGTTGATGGGATTTTTTCTGCCGACCCGGAGAAAGAGCCCGATGCCCAGAAATTTGCCACAATCAACGGAAATGATGTCATTCGAAAAGGACTCCGGGTGATGGACATGACCGCGTTCACGCTCTGCCAGGAATCGGGCAAACCAATTATCGTTTTCAATATGAAAGTTCCTGGCAACCTCCTCAAGGTCGTTCGGGGAGAACACGTGGGGACGCTTGTCCACTGGGATGACAATCCGCCTCCCGTCGAATACGCACAAGCATAAGGTCCATGTTTCTCAAACAGTAAGGCTGGAGAGCACCATGCTACACGATAGTATCGAACTGATTCTGGTAGACTCCGAAGAACACATGGCGAAAACCATCGACCATTTGCGTGCGGAGCTAAGCACAATCAGGGCCGGACGCGCCACCCCGGCTATGTTAGAAAATATTCGAGCCGACTACTACGGGACCCAAACACCGCTGCCCCAAATGGCCAGCATCAGTGCACCACAGGCCGATTTACTGATGGTTCAGCCATGGGACCGATCGGCTCTCGGAGCGATCGAAAAGGCGATCATCGCTGCCAACATAGGGCTCAATCCATCGAATGACGGCGATTTTATTCGCATCCCAGTACCCCCGCTTTCGGAAGAGCGCCGTCACGACCTGGCAAAGGCTGTCCGCACCCGGGGAGAGGAAGCCAAGGTGGCCGTACGAAATATCCGGCGCGCATCTAGAGACCAAATCAAGTCTACGCAAAAAGATGAAAACCTGCCTGAGGATATGAGATTTGAGGGTGAATCGCGACTACAAACATTGACGGATAATGAGATCGCGAGGATCGATACCCTTCTCGACTATAAAGAGGCAGAAATCATGGAGGTCTGATCCGATCGGACGCACGGGTTGCTCCTTGTCTAATCCCTGCATGTGACTACAAACAAAGATCACATGTTTTTTCGAAACATGTCCGCAAAACACGCATACAGAGTTTGCTTTGACAATTTGTGTCCAAGGCACGATGGAGAGGTGCCCGAGTGGCTGAAGGGGCTCGCCTGGAAAGCGTGTGTACCGTAACCCGGTACCGTGGGTTCGAATCCCACCCTCTCCGCCTACAGAAGCCGGGATGCGCCTGCACTCCGGCTTCTGCTGTTTTGAGATGACCCGAGAAGACCAATTAATGATTGTGAACGCTATGATTTCGAGCATGACGGGATTTGGAAGCGGTAAAGCTGAGGCGGACGGAACCACGGCCACCGTTGAAATGCGGTCGGTCAACAATCGATTTTGCGAGGTATCTGTACGCATGCCTCGAACGATGAGCGCGTATGAGAGCGATCTCCAGACATTGGTGAAAAAGACTTTCTCCCGCGGCCGGATCAATGTCAATGTTCAGATAGAGCGAACTCAGGAAGAAGTGCTGCCTGTGCAGGTCGACGCAAAGACCGCGCAAGCCTATCACCGCTTGCTCACCGAATTGCGTGAAGCCACCGGCATCGACGAGCCCATTTCGCTCGGGCATTTGCTCCAGTTTTCGGAGGTCTTCACACCGCCGGAAGAACGACCCGACGCAGGAGAGCAAGGATGGGCCGTGGTTCGGTCGGCCTTGGCAATGGCGATCGAAGCCATGGCTACCATGCGCGGTAAGGAAGGTGCTGCACTCCAAACTGAACTCACCGGCCGCCTCGACGGGATCGAGTCCCGTCTCATGATAGTCGAAAAGTACGCCCCCACGCGTGTGGAACAGGCAAGGGTACGGCTCCGTGAGCGCCTAGCCGACTTATTCCGTGACGAGCGACTAAACCCTGATCGCCTTGAAATCGAAATCACGCTACTAGCCGACAGGCTCGATATCACGGAGGAGTGTGTCCGGCTCCGATCCCACCTGAACTTATTTCGCGAAGCCCTTGCTAGCGACGTACCCGTCGGGCGCAGACTAAATTTCCTCACGCAGGAGATGAATCGTGAGGTCAACACAATTGGCTCGAAGGCAAACGACGCCACCATCGCACACGTCGTTGTGGATATGAAAGAGGAACTCGAGAAGATTCGGGAACAGGTCGAAAACACCGAATGAGCCGGATGCCGTTCGCTTTTAAACCATTACGAGGAGCGTCGAATTTGCTACTTCCCAGGAGTACCGACCAGAAAATCATTGTTCTCACGGCGCCGAGCGGTTCAGGCAAAACGACCATCGCACGGCGCGTGCTTCAGGCCATACCAAGTATGCGCTTCTCTGTCTCCGCCACGACACGTCCGGCTCGGGATTACGAGATTGATGGGCTGCACTACCATTTCGTCTCCGAAGAGACCTTCCGGAAGTATATCAAGGAAGAAAAACTGCTCGAATACGAACAGTTTTACGGCGGCCTCTATTACGGTACCCTGCTGTCGGAACTCGAAAATGCTACCCCGGAAGCACCGGTCCTTCTCGATATTGAAGTGAAAGGGGCGCTAAACGTCAAGAAGCATTTCGGTGACGGCGCGCTGATTATCTTCATCCGCCCTCCCTCGCTTGCGACCCTAAAGGAACGCCTGACGCGCCGTGAGACCGAGACGGTGGACAGTCTTCGCCACCGCCTCGATCGTGCTATTCACGAGATGGACTATGCCGGCCGTTTCGATGCAGTGATAGTGAATGACAACCTCGAAGTCGCCATCGCTGAGACCCTCCGCCTCGTCAGCGCCTTCCTCGCTCCCGCACGGGTGTGAATCTTCTACCCGGATAAACCCGGCGTGGATGGCGTATATTGGCGCCTTCATTTGCCCCAAAAGGTTATGTCGGAATCGGAAGCCCCACTCAAAAATCGCAAACTACTGCTCGGTGTCACGGGCGGCATCGCCGCCTATAAGGCCGCCGAACTCGTCCGCCTTTTCAAAAAAGCCGATGCCGAGGTACAGGTGCTCATGACGCCGGATGCGGCCCGGTTCATCACGCCGCTGACCCTCGGCACGCTCTCCGAACGCGCCGTGCTGACGGAGATCTTCCCGGACAACGAAGACGGCTCGTGGACGAAGCATGTCGAACTCGGCCTATGGGCGGACCTCTTCGTCGTGGCCCCGGCGACGGCGCAGACGCTCGCCAAGCTCGCCCACGGCTTCAGCGACTCGATGCTGACGGCCACGGCACTCGCCGCCCGTTGCCCCATGCTCGTTTGCCCGGCGATGGACCACGACATGTACCTCCATCCGGCCACACAGGCCAACCTCGATCGGCTCCGGTCGTTCGGATATGAGGTGATGCCGCCCGGCTTCGGGGCCCTCGCGAGCGGCCTCACAGGCCACGGGCGCATGCCTGAACCATCGGAGATCTTCGCCCGGGTCCACGAAAAACTCGCCGACCGCGCTACCGCCGAGACGTCGTTTTCGGGCCAGAAAGTCCTCGTCACTGCCGGTCCGACGCGCGAAGCCCTCGACCCCGTCCGCTTTCTGACCAACCACGCCACCGGCACGATGGGTTTCGCTCTCGCCGAAGCCGCCGCCCGTCGCGGCGCCGATGTGACCCTCGTCAGCGGCCCCACCTCGCTCCCCACTCCCCCCGGTGTGACGCGCGTCGATGTGGTCTCCGCCAATGACATGCACCGCGCCGCACAGGCCCACAAAGACGCCGACTTCGTGATTGCGGCTGCCGCCGTAGCCGACTTCACGCCCGAGACCACCTCTACCTCGAAGATCAAAAAGTCCGGCGATGCGATGACGCTCCATCTTCGCGCCACGCCCGACATTCTGGCGGTCCTCGGCCGCGAAAAACGCCCCGGGCAGGTCCTCGTGGGGTTTGCCCTCGAAACGGACGACGGCCCGGCCAACGCCCGTCGCAAGCTCGAAAAGAAAAACCTGGACTGGATTGTCCTCAACAATCCGACGGAAGAAGGCGCGGGCTTCGGCCCCGGTACCAACCGCGTGACCCTCATCCACCGAAGCGAAGAGGCGGAACAACTGCCGCTGATGCCCAAACGTGATGTCGCCGAGGCACTCCTCGACCGCATCACGGAGAAGAATCCGGTCCCCACCGACGGTCAGTAAACGCGCTCCGAGAGCGGCTTGCCCCGCTCCGCCTTCGACAATTCGATTAATTCTAACGGTGATGAGACGCGCCGCGCGCCGGTCTGCAAATTCAGCATTTCCCGGTACACCACCGTCGCAAACGGGTATTCATCGAGGACATCGGCCACATATCGGCGGCCGTCGGGGAAGAGCGCCTCATCCACGGAGTCGGCGGCCTGCATGAGATAGCGGGCATTGCCGGCGGTGAGCCGAACGTGATAGGCGGTCACGTCGAGCGTGACGCCGCGAAGCGACGCCGGCAGCGAAAAGCTAACCGGCCATTCACGCGTCTCGCCTTGTGCGAGGCGGTTGTCGGCGACCTTGCGGGCGGGGTTCCATTCCCACGTCTGTCCGATACGGAGGGTCTGCCGGGCAAGTGTATCGCCGGCTGCGTCACGCAACGTAGCCACGGCGAGGATGAAGCGCTCCGGGTCGGCCGTCGGGAGGTAATGCCCGGCGCTACGGTTCGTGAGCCGGACCGTCATGTGAGCTACGCCGCCGGGTTGCACGCCGGTCGGGTTCGCCACTTTGACGCCGAGGGCCGGGGCGTATCCACGTTCGAGCAAGTCCTCGTAGCCGTGGTACCACTTGGGGATGCCGCCGCCCGCCCAGAAATGGCGACGCGTCGGGCGGATCGGCAGATGGGGGAATTGCAGGCTGTCATCGACGAGGCGTCGCTGTCGCGCGGGCATGTGACAGTCCACGCACGAGGACGGCAGTTTGCCGTCGGAAGCGTGCGCCTCCGCCAGTTCCTTTTCCGTCTCGAACCAGCACACCAGGTTGCGCGTGAGCCCCTCGCCCTGCGGGTTGTGGCATCGCCCGCAGATCGTGCGCAAGAAGTCGGGGTCCGTTCGGACGGGGTGGGGCGCCAACGCGGTCTCGAACGGCCCGATGATATAGCTGTCGCCCGTCTTTTCGTCCCGCCGCACGTGGCACGCCGCGCACGTGACGCCTTCCGGTTGCATCGTCGGGTCGAAGGCGGGGTTCGGCTTCGTCACGGGGCGCAGTACGTCGTTATCCTGAAGATGCGTGACGAGGTAGGATCGCTGATTTTGCACCGGAATATGGCAATTCAGGCAGAGCCACTTCGGCGAATCCGTCTTTGTGATCTCGGCCTGAAACTGGATGTCGCGGAGGGCGCTCGCATGGGTCGAGCCTTTCCATTCCGCATAGATGGCCTGATGGCACCGGCCGCAGTCTTCGGCCCGCACCCCGCCGACACCGGCCACCGGCTTCAGGTTGGGGAGAATGAAGGCATACGACTGCGTGACGGGGTCGAAGCGATCGGTAAGGGTAGGGGAATCCTCGCCGGTACAGCCCGAGAGAGAAAGCGCGTATAGGCAGGCTGAAATCAGCAATAGTCGAGACCGGTTGGGCATCTCCACAAAATCTGAGGCATGAGGTAGGGGACGAAACGAAGTCGCCCGGACGGCGGAGTATACCATCCGGGCGAGGTCGGCGCAATGCTTTCACGCATCGTCTTCCGCGCGAATCCTCAGCGCATCACCGTTACCATGCGGGATTCGCGACGCCCGGTGGCCTCAGTCAGCATCACGAAATAGGACCCGGCGCTGAGCGCAGAAGCATCGAATGAAAAGCGCTGCACCCCGGCGTCCGCCTCGCGCACCTCGCCTTCTCCCACCCGGCGACCAAGTAGATCGTAGACCTCGAGGATCACCTCGCCCGGTTCGTGCATACGGTAGAGGACATTGGCCCGCCCGGAAATCGGGTTGGGAAATACGGAAACATCTTCTGCGAGGGTAAGCGACAGGGACGCCTGTTTCGCCGCTTTTGGCTGCCGTATCATCTCCGCCGAGACGAGTGGTCCGCCGGACTCGAACGTCGGATGCGGGGAGAAGATGGCATTGTCGTGGAAGAGGTCATCGAACTGATAAAAGACCTGAGACGAGCCGCGCGGCGCTTCGATGGTCGCATTCAGCGAAGCCCCGGCAGCAATGGGCGTTCCGTGCGCGTAGGTGAGATCGGCCCAGTATCCCTGCGACGGGTCGGCCGGATCGATGAGCAGCGTGCCGTTGTTCGGATTGATCCACAAGAAGGGCTTCCATGCCGGCGTCGGCGCGATGATATCACCGCCCTCAGCCGCATTGGGATTACGCAGGAACGGCGGAAACCAGAGCACATCATTCACCCCATCGCCGTCGGTATCGATATTGAGCGCACCGTTGGGGTTGAAGGGGCCGATGTCGCGCTCACAGAAGCCACCAAGGGGAAATTCGGCGGCGTCACACATCTTGGCCACCCCATAGCCTTCGGTCAATTGCCCCACGAGCAATCCATCCGAGCCGTCTTCCTCCCGAAGTGGAAATGGCGGTTCCTCCCCGACATCCGTGATGACGAAGCCGGGCGGGTTGAAGCGAAAGTCGCCACTGCGATTCGAAGCCGAGAATTGATACCCGGAAAACGGATTCCCGAAGCCGCCGAAATATGTCTTCAACTGCTCCTGATCCGACGTGCGCGGAAAGACATCCTGTTGTTGGATGATGTTGTTATGGGGCCGGAACCCCCAACCCGCGCGCCACTGAACTTCGGCCACTTTCGGCGCACCATAGAAGGGTTTGAAGTTCATGATCTCGAAGCTGTGGCTACCGGCGCTACAGCAATTTGCGATGTCGTCGTGGAGGCGGGTGCCGAAATCCACGTTGCGGTAATAGTGGGTGTGGCCATCCAGATTGATGACCTTGACATCGATCAGGTCCCCCTGAAACCAGCCGTCGATCTCGGCGCCGGCGGGTCCCTCGCCGTACATCTCATTGTTGACATAGGCGGACACGAAGCGGTACGGGCCGAAGTTGCCGGGAGAGATCCCCTCTTCCGCCAGGATATCCCACGCTTCCTGCGGCAGTTGGCGCTGGTTCGACGCCAGATCGGCCCATTCATCCCAGGTCCCGAGCGGTCCCTGATCGGCCTGCGTCATCCACGCGTCGATGGTGGCGGCGTCCGTGCCGTCGAGCACGGCCTGTGCGACGGTGTACATCTTCTTCTCGGGCGCGGCACCGCCGATGTCGTCGAGGGTCAGTTCTCGGTTGCGCGTGGCAAAGCTGAGCCCCTGCGGTTCGAGTTCGATAAGCCCGGTATGCGCGTTGACATGCTCCCACACGGGCTGGAGAAACTGAATCCGGGGCGGATGCACCCGCCACCCCCATGTGTATACGCCCCGCCATAGCCGATTGGGTGGATAGGCCACGGTAAGTTTGGCCATCTCGCCGCCGCGGATTTTGGTCCAAACGGCATCGAGCCCCTTAAATGGAAACGACACGCTACGATCCAACCGGTGATCGGCCATCACCATCGTCGGGGAGAAGTCTTCGCGCTCCAGCGAATAGATGGTGTAATTGATGCGGATGACGTCAAACCCGTTCGCCTCCACCGGCACGACAAGCAAAAAGCAGTCGGAATCAATCTGCCCATCGTAATAGAGCAGGCTGACATCGGCCTCCCATATTTTGCGCACTTCGCCATCGATACCGGTTTCGGTCAGCCCCGTATCGCGGAGTCGTTTCATCTTGTATTCGCCCGCCTCTTGATCCGGTAGATAGGCGCCCCGGTTATAGTTGAGCATGGCGAAGCCGTCATAGATTCGGCCCTGTGTATTGCCCTGAAGAATGTCCATCAGATCCCCGGCAACGGCTTCCATTGCCGGCACGTCGGCGTTTTTGGCTGCGTCCGCCAAATCCTTCAGGTCGTCGTTCATATCGTCGTTCGGGCTCGTGATCCGGTCGATGGTGTTGCCGAGGAGGCTTCGCATCCCGGTGGCCTTTCGGTGGCGCACCTGGCCGATAACATTGAGGAGGTGACTCCCCGTAGCCTGGTCGGTATGCGGGATACGGACCTCGGCGCCGGTGGTCGCGGTGAGCACGGGTTCGAGCACACCGGGGTCGTTGGCATCCTGCGCACGGACGGACCCGGAGCCGATCAAGGCACAAAACAGCAAGACGGAAAGAGGGGTGGCGGCGTAATGGCAAATCATGGTGGCATCCTCAGAATGGGTGAATCAGGACACCCGTAACCCCGAACACCACCTTGGCCCCTCGACTGGGGAAGCATGATAATTCGAAGAGAACGGCCGGGTACCCTTGAACTATACTCAAGGGTCTTGCCATCCCTAACGCTCCCGATTAATCGTTACAACAAGTAAGTTTTTGGCTCCAATATCGTCGTTTTAGGCAACGGATCTTACCGAAGAGGAATCCGCGTGTATGCAAAATCGGCACACCGATGTGCAAGCGGTGCACATGCCGGGACCCGTCGAAGGTGATCCCCGGAGCCTGTCCGGCACCCACGTCGTGTGTACAAATCGTGCATAAAATGCATCTGTTCGGCCGCCTGTCCCCTTGTGAAACCGCCCCCGCGCTCATAGCTTGTTATTCCTGTTTTGTTTGATGAGTCGCCGACGGATGGCCACCTTGTTACAAGAGCTGAGGAGTGCACTGGCCCACGAACTCGCATTGAACGGATCGTTTGTCCCACTGGGAGAAGGTGAGGAAAGCCCCTCGGCCGATTTGCATGAGCCGGTTCCCGGAGAGCGAACGGTACCGGAGGTGGCCGCAACGGCCCCCGGCGAAGTAGCTAAAGACCCCCGAGAACCCATGCCCGCCCTCTTCAGCGATACTGCTTCCTCGCCCGAGGCATCATCCCCTGACGCCTCGTCCCCGTATGCGCGGATCGCCGGGTTCATCCCCCCGGACTCGCCGCTCCACCGGATGGATACGCTGGCGGAAGTCGAAGCCTATGTCCGGGACACCATCCTCATCCCACTCGATGAGCGCCGCCTCCATCCCGTGTTCGGCGTGGGCAACCCGCAGGCCGACCTCATGATCATCGGAGAGGCCCCGGGGGCCGAAGAAGACAAACGCGGTGAGCCGTTCGTCGGGCGAGCCGGACAGCTGCTTAACAAAATATTAGCGGCCATCGGGTTCGATCGGGCGGACGTGTATATCTGCAATATTTTGAAGAGCCGTCCACCCAACAACCGGGATCCGTTGCCTGCCGAAGTGGCAGCGCACATCCCGCTGTTGTACAAACAAATTGCCCTAATTCAGCCAAAACTAGTTCTTGCGGTTGGTAAAACTGCGGGCAATGGCCTCCTTGAGAAGCGCACCTCGCTTGCCTCCCTCCGAGGTACGTTTCACGATTATCACGGGCTTCCGCTAATGGTAACCTACCACCCTGCGGCGCTTCTGCGTAATCCACAGTGGAAACGTCCGACATGGGAAGACGTTAAGTTGCTCCGCACGCGATACGACCAGATTTCGAGTCGAGCCATCGCCTAATTTTTGAACCTTGGCCCTTGTCCGAGCCTTTCATGCCCGACCACGAAGACTTCCAGCAACGGTCCTTCAACATAGATGATGATGGCCAGCGGTTCCCGATTGAGAAATTGACGGGAAACACAAGGAAGCAAAATGGAAAATCTGATCCATCGGGCCGTATTCCGCCTCAGGCTGTCGATGTAGAACAGTCGGTACTTGGGGCCATGTTAATCGAGCGGGAAGCCATCCCCCGTGCCGTTGAGATTCTACCTCCGGATTCTTTTTACACCGCAAAACACCAGAAAATCTATCTCTCGATCCTGAGTCTGTTCGAGCGTGGTAATCCCGTCGATCTCATTACGCTGACCGAAGAACTCAAACGCCGCGGCGAACTGGACGATATCGGGGGAGCCTATTATATTTCTGAATTGACGACGAAGGTGGCGTCGGCCGCCAACGTAGAGTATCACGGGCGCATCATTGCCGAGAAGTCGCTTCTTCGCAAGATGATCGAGACGATGACCGGGCTTGTGGGAAAAGGGTATGACCCCGGCGCCGATGCGTTCGAATTGCTCGATCAGGCCGAATCCGAGATCTTCCGCATCTCGGACTCCCAACTACGCAAGTCTGCCTCGTCGATGAACGAGGTGCTCAAAGAGACGCTGGCACAGCTCGAAGCGGTCCACGGGCGCGAGGACGGACTTACCGGCGTTCCGAGTGGCTTTCACCGCCTCGACACCATGACGGGTGGATGGCAAGCGGCTGACCTCGCGATCATTGCCGCCCGACCCTCCATGGGGAAGACGGCTTTTGCGCTTGCCTGTGCTCGAAATGCAGCGCTTCACCCGGACCGGCCGGCCGGCGTGGCCATTTTCTCGTTGGAAATGAGCGCCCAACAGTTGGCGCAACGCCTGCTCACTTCAGAGGCCCGTGTTGATGCGCAAGCCGCCCGGACCGGCCGCCTGAGTGAAGATGATTGGCCGCGTTTGGCGCGAGCCGCCGGTCGCCTTTCCGCTGCCTCCATCTATATCGACGATACCCCGGGACTTAGCATTCTCGAACTCCGCGCAAAATGTCGCCGACTAAAAGCCGAACACCATATCGGTCTGGTGATTGTAGATTACCTGCAACTCATGCATGGCTCCGGTACCAGCAAAAACAGCAATCGTGAACAGGAAATTGCCCAGATCTCGCGCTCACTTAAGTCGCTCGCGAAGGAAATCGAGGTACCGGTCATTGCACTTTCTCAGCTTAGCCGCGCCGTCGAGACTCGTGGCGGCGACAAGCGGCCGCAACTCTCGGATCTTCGAGAATCTGGCTCGATAGAACAGGATGCAGACGTTGTCATGTTCATCTATCGTGCCGAGCGCTACGGAATCACCGTCGATGACAAGGGTAACTCAACCGAGGGCATGGCTGATATAATTATTGGCAAGCAACGAAATGGCCCCATCGGCGATATACAATTGGCCTTCGTAAAGCATTTCGCCCGCTTCGAAAACCTGACGGTCTACGAACCCAGTAGCTTCGACCCGGGCATGGACATGGGTGGCGGGGACGGGTTTGGCATTCCGCCTTCCGACGACGCAGCGCCGTTCTGACACAGGAGACGTTGTAGGTCATTTATCGGCCGACAATATTGGGAGCGTATCGCATCGTATCCGCCCGTTCGTAGTCCTTCATTGTCGCGATGCAATGTCGGCATCGTTTTGCCAACACCCTGTACGACGGATCCCCAAAAGCCTACCCGGTCTCGCTCAGAATGGTAACTTCTCAAGATGGGCATTCGCCAATATCGGGGAGTATTTGCCATCGACGATTCCCAAAATACGCCCGGGCCTCCAAGCCTTAGGCCGTCACCTCTCGACCCGCGGCGTACGGCGAAGCGCCAGTGGCTTTGCCACGCGCTTGCGCCGAATACGTAGATTCAGCATTTCTACAAACATCGAGAACGCCATCGAAAAATAGATGTAGCCACGAGGAATGTGCAGCCCGAGCCCCTCGGCGATGAGCGCTACGCCGATGAGCAGAAGAAAAGAAAGTGCCAGCATCTTGACGGTCGGATGGCGCTGTATATAATCCGAGACAACGCCTGCGCTGAGCATCATAATGATAATGGCGATCGCAATGGCGGCAATCATAATGCCCACCCGTTTTGCCATGCCGACGGCAGTAATGACGGAATCAAGAGAGAAGACGAGATCAAGGAGAAATATCTGAATCAACACGCCACCCATTGTCGCCGCGTTCCCCGTCTTTCTGTCTTCCTCGGCGCCTTCGAGTTTGTCGTGTATCTCATGCGTGCTTTTCGCAAGGAGAAATAATCCACCGCCAATGAGGATCAAGTCCCGACCAGAAATCGGCGTGGCGAGAACGTGAAAAAGCGGTGTCGTCAGCCGCATCAGCCATGCCAGCGACAGCAAAAGCGCGACCCTCCCAAAGAGTGCCAGGCCGAGCCCAAGGAATCGTGCCCGCGCCTGTCTGCTATTGGGTAGCCGGGATGAAAGGATGGAGATAAAAACGATGTTGTCAATCCCCAGGACTATTTCCAGCATGGTCAACGTCAGCAGCGCGACCCATGCATTGGGGTCAGAGATCCATTCCAAGAGGATAACACCTCCCTTTTATTGATAGGCCCTCATTCGGTGGCGTAATATACGGGGCTCTCGACATTGCGTCTACGCATTACACCGACCGTCATAATTTTGTTAAGGTCCTCGGGTGGTCGCCGATACATTCAGTCCCCCTTACCTTACTTCTTGAAACATGAGCTTCTCCACTGAACTGCAGGGGCGGACGGCTACCGTTCGCGTCGGCACGGAACTGGATTACCGCAATGCGGAAGAGTTCAAGACAACCTGCCAGCAGGTACTCGCCCGTGGAATCCGCTCCTTCATCCTCGACTTCTCGGGCGTGAAAATTCTAGACTCCAGCGGCCTTGGCGCCATATTCCATCTCTACAGACAACTGAATCGACAAGAGGGCTCGATGGCGATGGCTAGCCTTTCTCCGGCAGCCGAGACCGCCATCCGGGTGGTGCGTTTGCCCCGCCTGATCCCCTGCTTTTCCAATTGCAATGCTGCACAAAGTTCGTTGAACGGTGCATGAACGACGAACAACTGTAAGGACACGACAATATAGCGTCCCCACATGATGAGATCCTTTTCAGCCCACTCATACAAGAACAACCCTCCGACCCAAATGGGCAGGAGGGTCTAGAGACGTGACGGGTGGATTTATTCGGGCCTTCAGCCCTTATCAGCCAAAATGCTACGCGTACCTCGTGTGAACGCCGTTCTCATCTGCGCTCACATACAACGATGCCCTCCACCCGGCACTGATGTACCGACCGGAGGGCATGGAGGTGACGGGCGGATTCGAACCGCCGTACAGGGTTTTGCAGACCCTTGCCTAGCCACTCGGCCACGTCACCATGTCGGCCCTGTTCTGGCCGGGCACCGATACTGGAGCGCCCGGCAGGACTCGAACCTGCAACCTGCGGATTAGAAGTCCGCCGCTCTATCCGGTTGAGCTACGGGCGCAGACACCGTTGTCTTAGTCGGGGTGGCCGGATTCGAACCGGCGACCTTCTGCTCCCAAAGCAGACGCGCTAACCGGGCTGCGCCACACCCCGCTCTCGATTTTCGAACCTGGAGGAAAGACTGTGATTTGAAGAGGCCTCAAAGCACCTCGACGACCATCCAAATTCTACAAGTCACTACTTAGAATCGACTAGCGTGCGGCCTGCAATTCGGCCTTCACGTTGTCGACCGGTACAATCTTCTCACGGAATCGGTATTGCCCGTTTGGCTTCTTCTCGGCAATGATCATCTTAGCCATGCGCTGCCTGCCTTCTTTATGTCTGCGGACCTTATCGCCGAAACTCTGTTTCTTTGCCATGTGTGCTTCCTATTTAATCTGTGACGGCGCCGGGCTCGAGACCCGCGCCGGCCGGCACGATCATTACTTGATTTCCCGGTGCAGCGTATGCTTGCGAAGGGTGGGGTTGTACTTACGCAATTCCAATCGACCCGGCGTATTGCGGCGGTTCTTCATGGTTGCGTAACGCGAGGTACCCGGGGCTTCAGTGCACTCCAGGATGACCTTCATGCGAACGTCCTTTCCTTTTGCCATGACAATCCTATCTGGTCTATTCTGGGGGGATCAAGGGGCACGTTATAGGCGCACACCCTGCCTGCGAGCATCTTCAAGCACCGCCGTGATCCCTTTCTTATTAATCGTCTTAATCGTCTGCGCCGACACACGAAGCGTCACCCAGCGATCTTCTTCCGGAATGTAAAACCGCTTTTTCTGCAGGTTCACTTCAAAACGGCGTTTTGCCTTGTTGTGGGCATGGGAAACATGATTGCCGGCCACCGGCCCCTTGCCCGACAATTGATCTTTACGTGCCATGGTTGTATTCGGTCAAACCGTGGATTCACATGTGCCACGGTAGTGGTGGCTATGCGCTGAGATAAAAAAAAGCCGCCCGAGCGGCCCAAGACCGCATAATATACGACCCTTTTCGGACACCACGCAACCTGTTGTCCCCCCCAAAGGTCCCCTGGGGCCGCCGAATTCTCTGTGAATGAACTACATCATCAACGCCGAGGCCCGTTCCGAAAGCGCGGCGATGGTCCGCGACGGGTTCCGCCCGACGGCCTCGGGAATGATGGCGCCGTCGAGAACGTATAGCCCCTCATACCCGAAGACCGCCCCCCGGTGATCGACGACACCATTGGCCGGGGTCGTGCCCATGTTGCACCCGCCGAGCGGATGAGGCGTCACGAGGTTCTTGAGCACACCCCACGTCGGCGGAACCCACGGGTCGCCGCCGGTAGCTTCGGAGAGCCGCTCGTGCATGTGAATGATAGCCTCGATGACGGCCTCCGAGCGGTCTATGTCCCAGTCGAGCTTCAGCGTACGATGCCACGGCCAGTACCACTTCCGCCCGAGATGCAGTTGCCCGTCCGCCGCATCAATGCCCTGCGCAAACCACGGCATCATCGGCCGCAACGGATCTCGCTCCCGCACCACCTTCTTCAACCCCTCCAGCACCGGCTGGTATTTTTTTGACTGTCGACCCGAGAGTTTGGCCTCAAGCAAATTGCCCAGAATGTCGGGAAGGCCGCCGTCTTCGATGTAAAACTGCTGCCCGTCCTCACTGCCGTCGAGGAAGTCGATGGCGGAAGTGATGGTGGGCCCCTGCGAGGGGGAGATGTCTCGATCGTCGTAGAAGGCCGGCGTGAGGAAGTCTCCGTTCGAGCTCCAGCCTTTGCCCAGATACGGGCTCAAGTTCGGCAGCGTCCGGTATTGATCGCGGCATCGGAGGAGCAGTTCGGTGGAGTTGAGCGACCCGGCGGCCACGACCACCCGCGTCGCCGTCTCCTACCCCGGCACGATGCGCCCGCCGGCAATGCGGTCGAAGTGGACGCGGTAGCCACCCTCATGCGGCGCGATGGTACGCACCACATGGAGCGGCCGGACCTCGGCGCCGTGCGTTTCAGCCTGCGCAATATAGTTGAGGTCGAGCGTGTTTTTTGCCTTCACATCGCACCCAATGTCGCAGTTGCCGAGGTGAATGCACGTCCGCTGCGGCTGCCCCTGCGCATTGACAAACGGCTTCGCGTGCTTCTCGTCGAAGCGGTCTTCGAGGCCGAAATGATAGTCCTTGTCGAAGGTGACGGCCAGCGGGAGTTTGTGAAAACGGTCACCGTAGTCCAGCGCTTCCGCACCCTCCTTCATCAGGCGAAAACGTTCGGTGAGTTGATTATCCGGCAGTTCGTGGAGCGCCATCATGCGCCCGACCTCATCGTAGTGCGGGTCGAGTTCGGCGAAGGTGATTTCCTCGGGCCATCCCTGTGTGAAGATGTGCTTGGGGGCCTTTACGACGATATTCGCGTAGATCAGCGAGCCGCCGCCGACGCCCGCCCCCTGTGCGACGGCCATGTCCGGAAAAATGCGGAAGTCGATCCAGCCATGCTTCCGGTGCGGCGCATCGACATCATAGAACCACGCATCGCCGGGCTCGCGGGGGTAGTCTTTCGGGTCCCATCGGCGGCCGCGTTCGAGGACGAGCACCTTCATGCCCTTCTCGGCCAGGCGACACGCCGCCACGGATCCGCCGAACCCGCTTCCGATCACAATGACATCATACGTGGCCATGAATCGATCCTCCTTTTTTCGATGAAATGCATGACGCCGCTCCCGGCGCTTCACAACGCGACGGAAATCGGGTCTTCGATGAGATGAGCCAGCGACGAGATGTCCTTGTCTTCGGGCTCGAACCACGGGCGTCCATCCATTGCTTCGGGGCGATGCGCCCATGTATCGCAAACCGTATCGACCCCGATGGGATAAATCGTGATGCCGCCCGGGCGAATGTGGAGCCGGAGAAAGTGCTTGAAGTCGGGGATGCTCTGGCAAAGCAGCACCTCGTTGTCGTGGATGCGGAAAAAGCGGTTAGCCGCCCACAAATAAAGCCCCATCACCATACCCCCCATGAAACCGCCGAGGAAGAACATCTCGAGTGCGAAGAGCAACGCCTGCCCCGGATGATTCACGCCCCATGCCGGGTTCAGGCCGACCCATTCGACGAGCGGATTGAGCCAGGAAAACGCGACTGCAAAGACCGAAGCGCCCCACGACAGGTTGAGGCTGGCAAAGAACCAGATCAAGACCAGTAAAAGCGCCACGTGCATCAGGCCATGCGTCCCGCCGATGGCCAGCTTTGCCGAGAACTTTTTGCGATCCGTAAAACCCACGAGGCCGAAGACCATGAGGGCCAGGAACACCACACACCCCGGGCTATGGGCCACCACCGCCAGATACTTGGCGAGGCTGAAGCCCTCCGTGCCAAGAACTTCGACCAGGGATTTTCCGGGTGCCGAGGAAATCTTGCTCACGCTCTGCATGATCCACGCGATTAACAGGTAGACCCCACCGAGAAAAGCCGTGAAGCCCCAGTTCAGGCGGAAGAAGGCGAAGAAAAAACTGCGACGGGCCATCCGGCGCGAGTCGTCCTCTTCGGGAAAAATGGCCTTGCGTTCATACTTCTCGCCGCCAAAGCGCTTCGGCAGCGCCAGTTTCTCCGGCATGTTGTGGGTGGGATAGAGATAGGCGCCACCGCCGCCCGAGACAAAGCGCTGATGGCCGCCGTCTACCTCTTCATAGCGGGTATAATTGTGCCAGTCCCCGGCCAGCCCCACCACCAGTTCGTGCCCGTTGGCCTGAATGGCGTTTCGCTCGATGTACCCGACGTTATTGTAGACCTTCTCTTTCTCCTTTTCGCGTTCGCGCGGATCCGTGACCTCGCCCGTGCGTGTCTCGGCATAGACCCAGCTTGGCTCGGCAGTGCAAAGAATGACCTTCGAGCCGGGCATCATGACTTTGGGGTCCGAGGCGATGGCGTCGAAATAGTCGAACTGCGGCTGATCGATATCGGAGTTGAGTTGAATGTCGGTCCCCCACAGCCAGAGGGTGTCGGTCAGTTTGAGGGCGAAATAGCTCCGGCGTTGCCGCGTGCGGCGCCCGCCCACCCACCGGTGCTGGCAGAAGAGGCGGTAAAAATTGGTGAGGCCGTCGTACCAATCGTGGTTGCCCGGGATGAGGTAGAGGTCGGGCGTACGGTCCGGGCTGACCCACGGCAAGGCGGCCTGATACGGCCCAATCATGCGGTTCTGGTATTCCTCACGGCTCGCCGTCGGATAGACTTCGTCGCCGCCCATGATCAGGATGCGCCCGCGCTCAGTCCGATGGTCCTCGTGGTCTATCCGAAACGGCAGGTCTTCTTCCGAGAGCAGTTCCGCCATCGTATAGGTCGCATCGAAGCCGTCGCCGAGGTCTGCAATGTAATCGAGCCAGAGTTCATCTTTTTCCGCGAACACCTTCGTATAGTCGTGCCATTCGGCCTCGGCGAGCACGGATTCCACTTCGCGCTTGTCGGCATACGATCCGAACACCGCCGAGACCGCCGCCTCGATGCCGGCCTTCACCAGCTCCGTGGGGCTGAACCACGCCACCATGGGTTGGCGGACGAAGTCTAGTTCGTGCATCGAGGCCGGGGCCACAGGGCATGAGAACGACTGTTCATGATGGGTCAGCGTATGATCGGCAGCGTGTGGTGCAGAGTTAGACATGGTCCCTGTGTGCAAGGTGAAACGGAGCGCGGTTCACTCCGCCGCGGTGGCGAAGGCGGCGTACGAATCCCACAACGCGCCGAGAAAAAACCGGCCAAACTTCGCATAGACGCTCATCTGATCCACGGCGGTCTCGGTGTTCGTGGCGTGCATCGTCTTGACGAGATTCACGAGGTCGGGCACGCCGAGGCGCAAAATGCCCGCACCGACCACGGCACCGCTCGCATCGGCGCCTTCGTGGAAGCGGGTGAAGAGCGTCGTGGTGTCGGCCCACAGGTCGAATCCGGGGTCGTCCCGCACCTCCTTTTTGCCGGCGAGGTAATAGTCCCGCCCCTCGTGCGTGAAGCCGAGTTCATAGACCATGTACTTCGTCTCCGGCGCGTCGGTGGGCGAGAACAGGTTAAAGACCCCGTGCGAGGCCGGGATGTTATCGCCGAAAGGAGTGAAGTCGATGTGGCCCGTCAGTTCGCCGAGGTGGTCGGGGTCGTCGATGAACCGCGCCATATCGCGGATGGTGACGGCGGCGTGCATGGCGAGGTGGGTGCCTTCCCGGTTGCCGCGTTCGTGCCCGGCTTCGGGGTCGGTCTCGCCGACGACGAAGCTGCCCTGCATGGTTTCGCGAATAGTGAGTCCCGGAACGGCTGTATTCATCTGTGTCACCGATGGTTCGAAGGGGACCCCGCCGGGGGTCCGCGTGGAGAGATACCGCCGCGCGTCGGCATAGCCCATGTCGATGAGCGTGGCGGTGTCGATGTGGCCGAGGTAGAGGTCGGGGTCGAGCGGCAGCGGATCTTCGGGCTTGATGACGTGGAGCCGGATGGGCTGCTCTTGCCCAAAGGGACTGTCCCCGGCTTCGATGCGGGCGTTGAGTGCCCGGATGCGGTCGAACTCCTCGAAAAGGCCGCCGTTGGCACTCAGCTCGATCATGTGGACGTACTGTGCAAAAATGCCGTTTTCATATTTAGCCGTATTGCCGATGCACCACACGAGCCACAACTCTTCCGCGCCGCGCCGCACGGCCTCCCACAGGTTGGCGTCCTTGATCCAAACCGAATCGAGGTAGAGGTCTTCGCCCACCGCCACGGGCGGCATGAAGACCGGCAGCGAAATGCCGGCAACGAGGAGGTCGCGTGTGATGCGGTCGTGGGAAATGGCCTCGTTCGTCTTCCGCGTGAAGTTGCAGACGTTAAACGTGCCCGCCATGCCCTGTGCCGCATTGATGCGCGCCGCGTCGATGGCGAGGTGGGGGAAGACCTTCTCAATGATGCCGTCGGCATCGCCCATGGCCGGCATATCGTGGGCGCGGGCATATTCGTGAAGGGGCATCAGCGAGACGAAGTCGTGCACGTCGAGGGTGCGCCACCGGTCGCACATTTCCACGGGCGTGTGGCCCGAGAAGAGCATGGCAAGGTTGATGGTGCCGCCCGAGGTGCCGTCGGCATGGGCGAATGTCAATCCCGCCTCGGACAGCGCCCGGAGCACCCCCGCCTGATAGGCCACCCGCATCCCGCCTCCGGCGAGGATCAGTGCGCGCTTCGGTCCATCATCGGCCGATGACCTGGAAAGAGAGACGGTATGAGAATGTGGCTCCATAATAGGTTATCGTATGCGCCGGATGGCGAGCCAGTACCAGAGGATCAGGCACCCGGAGAGGAGGTCGAAGAGGGCAACACCGAGCGCAAGGGAGGAAAAGAGGCCCCGCATCACCCCGAGTCCAACCGCACCGGACGCTCCGAATTTCTGCAATCCCGCCCACAACACGACTACCGGATGATGCCGCCGGTTAATGAGCGCGTGCAAAAGCATGCCGCCGAAGAGCACCATGAACATCCCCACGATGCCGAACGAAAGGAGGTTGCCCGGTGTCGGGTCCCCGCCGATGAAGCCGAGTACGAAGGCCGGCACATAGGCCTGCACGGCGCCGCTCACCACCGTCACGACCGCGATGACGCACAGTACCACGTACAAGGCGTCCTTCTTCTTTTTCATAAACCCGTACACCCGTGCGTTACCGAACACGAGCCCTCTCTGTCATCCACCTTCAACCGAGGGCGACGCATCGTAGAATACAAAACCTAAAACCTTCAACCCGAGACGAGGCCGAAGGCCGACTAACGAAGCGAAGCGGAATAAACCTTCAACCTAAAACCCTGCAACCTCCCATTCCTTCATTCACGCCTTTTCCGGCTCCCGGAGCAGGTTATCGTGCGTGACGAAGTAGTACATCAGCACCAGCCACATCACGGTCATGATGACCCACCGGATGTCGTTCAGCATCATCCATTGTTTGAGCAGATCGGTGAGCATGGCCGGATCCGTGAGCCCGGCGTCGATGCGTTTGTTTATCGGAATAATGTGGACTTGCCCCACGTACGTCGCCCCCACGATGCACAAGAGGGCGAAGATCGACGGCCACCGGAACTTTGTCTTCCATTCGGCCACGATCATGATGATGCCCGCCAAGAACATGAGCGGGACGACGATGGTGAAAAAGGCTGTGGCCTCGCTCGTGGGTGAGATAAAATGTTGGTGGACGACATCCAGCGTCATGGTCTCCCAGCTTGGATACCAGAAGAAGTGGAGCGCCCACAGCACGCCCACGTAGACGGTCGTCCCGAACATGAGATAGGTGTGGTTGATGGCCAGCAATATTCGTTTCATGAGGATGTCTCCATGCGTTCTGCGGGGTTCACGCGCCGACCGGTTCACCGGAGCCCGGCACCGGCGCATTCGGCGGCGGCAGCCAGTCTTCTCCCAACCCCAGATTTGCGACGCTCTCCAGCCCTTCCGGCGGCACTTCGGGCGGGTCGGCGAAGGTCAAGAACCAGTTCTCGAAGTAGTCGTCGAGCGTGCCGACGGCGGACGGGATGAAGGCCACGACGAGCGGGTTCGGCGCGATGTCGAGGGTTTTCAGCGGCTGCACCCGCGGGTGGTCGCCGACGACGAAGCGGGCCTTCGCGCCACCAAAGAGCTTGAATCCGCATTTACCGCGAAAGTGGATATATGACTTCATAAGCATCCCGCGGAACGCACAATAGTTGGGGGCGCTCGCCCGCAAAGGCCACCGCGCCCCGGCGGGCCGCTCGATTTCCACATACGTCGCCAGCTGCCCATCGAGGTCGTACTGGCTGCTTACCTTTTCATCCGTGATCACATAGTTTAAGCTCGCCTGATGCTTCGGCATCCCCCAGATGCCCTTGCCGCCTTTGACGGATACCTCTGACGATACGGGGAGATCGACGACGTATTGACCCGTCCCGTAATGCTTCATGAACAGTCCCGGCAACAGGCGCGGTGCCGGCTTCCGCCCGTGCGTGCATGCGATAGCGATGCTGTACTCGATGTATTTGCCGATGTTGGTCTCGCGGTAGTCGATGACGGTGACGACGAGCAGTCCCTTGTTCCACAGCCGGAAAGGATGCAGTTCATTGCCGGGCAGCAAGGCGCGGGCTTTCTCGGCATCGATCGGAAAGACGGCGAACAGCGCGGGCGAATTCTGACAGGCAACCGGCAACTGAAACGGGATGCCGTCTACGAGGGCATGCCGCCCGGTATAGCGTTGGACTCTCCTGGGAATACCCATAGCGCGTGTTAGCTAAGTCCGTAAAAAGCGAGGGGTCGAGGCGATTCAGTTCGGTTTATCGAGTTCATCGAGCATCAGCGGGAAGACGTCCCGGGAGGCGTTTTGCCCCATGAACACGTCGAGATGTCCGTATCCGGAAAGCACGTGCAGGCTGTGATAATCCTTCTCGAATCGATCGAAATAATCGAAGGAGCGGACCTGACTTTCATAACTGAAGCACCGGTTGTCTTCCCCGGCAAAGAAAGCAAAACGGGCGTCTGTTTTCGGCGGATCGACGGTAAAGTCGTCCGGCAGATCCGGGATATTCTCATACGCCACGAGGTGCCCGCACGAGACGCACCGGGCTATCTGTCGGAAAAACCGAATCGGTACGTGGGCGAATTCATGCTGAAGCCAGTCCTGCGTGGCCGCATTCAAGTTTTCATGATTCCATAGCGCTGGAAATCCACTGCCATACGTGAAGCTGACGTGCTTCGAGACGGCCGACTCATTTTCATGATGCGTCATCCGCACCATACCGTCAACGATTTTTGCCGGGATCGTGGGCGCCGAAATACCCCACTGCGGGTTCAGATAGCGCGTCATCAACCCGACGACCGGAACGGCGGTCTTCAACTTCGTCTCAGACCACGTCGGCACCACCGGATGTAACGAGACGGCATTCGTGACGATGGTCTTCACCTGCGGCACGAGCCCCGCAATGGCCGACATCATGAAGCTCGTGGAGCCCTGGCAATGAATGACGGCTTTGATCGTCTCATGGCCGGTCTCCTCGACGACTTTCTCGACGGCGCGAGGATGATCATATCGAGCGGCCTGATCGAGCGTCCACATGTTCGGCGAGAAGTCGATGCTTGCCCGCCAGTTTTCCATCCACACGTCGAAGCCGTGCGCGATGAGTGCGTCCACGAGTGTGGTCCGAACCGGTGCACGGAAGATATTGGCGCGTACGCCAGCCCCATGCACGAGAAGAACCGGCCCACGCTCAGGACTTTCTTGGCCCCGGACATGGATCAGATTGCACAGAAAACCGTCACCCGAAATGAACGGCACGATCCGTTCGATATACGAGCGGCGACGGTCGGCATCCGTCCGCGACGGCTGGTCGGATTCGTCCACGGGTACCTCACGGTGGAAAACGGTTCGCCACATCAAATAATCGCGGCATAATCACATATGGAGGAACTCCGACAGCTTTGATGAACGGCACTACTCGTGCTGTCGCCACACAACATCAATATCGAACCGGGTGCAAAACGTCGAAGGGTCAGGCAAATACCCGGTCAAACACCGTCTACTTGACAATCACGGCCAAACATTTCAAGCCGTGCCAAAACATACACTTATTAACCCTCTATTGCAATAATGTTTGAGCGCAAGCGACTTTTTCAAGATGCGACGTGCTGAAACTGGGGAATTTTCACTGATGACAGGGAGGCGGCTCGGACGGAGCAACATAGGGCTATCGTATTTTATGCTTGCGCCGGAACTTCCCTGGGTACGGTTAGAATTTCAATGACTGCACTCGGATAGGGCTTTAAATCTGATTCCATTACAACAAGTATGGGCAAAGGACCCGGTTAGACTCGGGGTATTAGATCTTGCCTAAGCTTTCAATCCTCGCCCGCCCCAAATAGCGGATGCGATAACCATTTACATATTTCAATTTCTAACTCCCAAAAAGTTTGGGCTCAAGTACGATCCGTGCGTTTCGATCTCCGAATTCCATTTGAGAAAAGCTGGCTCAACCTTTACCTTCGTGGCACATCTTCAACGCGCGGCCGCCTTCCACACTCTAACGTATTTTCCATGCGTCATCTTTTTGCCTTAATCATCGGCATTCTCATCGTCTTCCCGGCCTCTGGGCAGAAGCGGCTCCTCTCACCCGCAGAATTTCTTGGCTACGAACTCGGCAGTCATTTCACGCGGCACGACCGAGTCGTCGCCTATTTTGAGCATGTGGCTGCCCAATCACCCGATGTCCGGCTGAAACGATATGGTGTGTCCAATGAGGGGCGTCCACTCCTCGTGGCATTTGTCACAACGCCACGAAATCTGGCAAACCTCGAGGGCTTACGTGCTCAGAACCTACGCCTGACCGGATTGGAAAACGGCACAGGAGATTTGCCTTTGGCCGCCTTTGTATGGTTGAGTTACAATGTGCATGGCAACGAAGCCGTAAGTACGGAAGCGGCTATGAAGACCCTTTACGATCTAGCCAACCCGGCAAATGCCCACACACAGGAGTAGCTCGAAAACACCGTTGTCGTCATTGATCCGTGCCTGAACCCGGATGGTCGGATGCGCTATGTGGATTGGTACAACCAGATGGTAGGCCGTATGCCCAACACCGATCCCAATGCCCGCGAACACCATGAGCCGTGGCCCGGCGGACGAACCAACCACTATTACTTCGACCTGAATAGAGACTGGGCCTGGGCCACCCAACTGGAGACACGGCAACGCCTCTCGCTATACAATCAATGGATGCCGCAGGTCCACGTCGACTTCCACGAACAAGGGGTCAATGAGCCCTATTATTTTGCTCCGGCAGCCGAACCGTTTCACGAAGACATCACGCAATGGCAACGGGACTTTCAGACGACCATTGGGAAAAACCACATGCGTTATTTTGATGCTAACGGCTGGCTCTATTTTACCCGACAGGTTTTCGATCTCTTTTATCCCGCATACGGCGACACGTGGCCCATTTTCAACGGGGCCGTCGGAATGACCTATGAACAAGGCGGTGGCGGACGTGCCGGCCTCGGTATTATCAACGCCGTGGGTGACACGCTTACCCTTGCCGACCGTATTGACCACCACTATACCACGGGTCTTTCGACCGTTGAGGTCACAGCCCGCAACCACGATCGGGTCCTGTCGGAATTCAAAGCGTATTTTAATCGGGCACGAACCCATCCGCCGGGGTCCTATCGTGCGTACCTGATCAAAGGCACCAATGAGCCCGATCGCCTCGATGATCTCACTGAACTCCTTCGTCGCCAGGGCATTGAGTTCGGATATGCCGACCGTGCCCGCACCGTCCACGGCTTCGACTATGATGCCGGCACGACGGGCCAAGTGAAGGTGGCACCGGGAGATCTTGTCATCAGTGCGTATCAGCCCAAGTCGGTGCTGGCCAAAGTTCTCTTTGAGCCGCGCGGCGTCCTCGCCGATTCGCTCACGTACGACGTGACGGCGTGGGCTCTTCCCTATGTCTATGGCGTGGAAGCCTTTGCCGTCACCGACCGACTCGACCCCGACACTTTAACGCCTCCCACGAAGCCTACTCCCGCCCTCTCCATCGACAAACCGTATGCGTATTTGCTCGAATGGAAAAGCCCGCGCGATGCCGCTTTTCTGGCCAATGTCCTCCAAAAAGGTGTGAGGGTACGTTTTAGCGGAAAACCTTTTGAGATCCACGGACGCACCTTTGGACGCGGCACCCTTATTCTCACCCGCAGTGACAACGTGGCGCTTGGTGACCGCTTTGACCAGTTTACCCGGGAAGCCGCCGGACACCAGCCGCTCTATACTGCCGCGACCGGAAACGTCGCGCGCGGTCCAGACTTCGGCTCGGATGATGTCTTATTCCTCAAAAAGCCCCGAGTGGCCGTACTCATCGGAGACGGCGTATCGTTTTATGCTGCCGGTGAAGTGTGGCATTTTTTCGACCGACAGATCCGGTATCCAGCGACTCTTATCGACACGGGCGACTTTGCCGGGCTCGACCTTCACTCGTATGATGTACTTATTCTACCCAACGGTTCCTATCGCCGAATGCTAACCGATGACCGACTCGGCACACTCAAAAAATGGGTGCAGTCGGGTGGTCGGCTGATTGCCATGGGGGGCTCGATTTCCTCTTTGGTCGGAAAGAAGGGATTCCACATAAAACGAGTTGCGAATGTCGAAGAAAAGGACAAAGACGATGAGGATATCGAAGATGAAATTCCGGCGGAGCATTACGATGAACGCGAACGACAGGCCGTCTCCGACGAGGTGCCCGGTGCCATCTATCGGGTGCGCCTGGACCCGACGCACCCCCTTGCCTTCGGCTACCCGTCGGTATACTACACGCTGAAACGAAACGAAACTGATTATGCTTTCTTTACGGATAAGAACGACTGGAACGTCGGCACTGTTGGGAAGGATGGTCACGTCAGTGGTTTTGCGGGGTATCGTGCAAAGAAGAAACTACACGATACACTCGTATTTGGTGTTCAGCGCATGGGCCGGGGGCGCGTCGTCTATTTGGTTGATGATCCCCTCTTCCGGGCATTCTGGTACAATGGTCGACTACTCTTGGCCAATGCCGTCTTTATGACCGGGCAATAGTGCCGGCGTACAACATAGCGAGTTTTGTGATGCGTCGAACCCGATCACGCTGTAATATTCGAAATGTTTAACGGGCGATGAGGATATAAGCCATGAGTAGCAGATTGGCCGCAACCATCCCAAACAGAACGAGCACCTCGAAAGCATTGAAATGGCGACGCGGTTCATGGGCACGGCGCATTTGTTTCGACCGAACAAAGCCCCTGTGATCATTTATATAAAGCACCCAGAGAATCCCGCCACAAATGAGCATAGTTCCGGGGATAAAGTATTTTCCGAACACAAATAGCCCCCCGATGCCCATTACTCCGATTGGGGCTACCAACAAAAAGACGACCGAAGCGGGAAGCCCGTGCGAGAACAACGAATTATGGTTTGCAGCATTGGGTTTCCCCTTCGACGCATGTGACCTTGTATGACCAGAAGAAGTCGACTTGCTTTCCATCAATGAAGGCAGTTGTGGGGATTAATAGTCGTCTATGGAATGAAATATAAATATAGGATCTATCGCTCGAAAGATCATGACGTCCCGTGCGAAAATCGTTCACACTCAAGCCTGTGTCACCGTCTCGTTGAATTGAAGGGCCGCAAGACTTCTGTAGAGCCCGTCTCGTGCCGTGAGCTCATCGTGTGTGCCGGTTTCAACGAGGCGGCCCTTATCGAAGACGAGGATGTTATCGGCATGCTGGACGGTGGCCAATCGGTGGGCGATAATGAAGGTGGTTCTGCCATCCATCAAGCGTTCAAGGGCTTCTTGTACCTGCGCTTCGGAGGCCGAATCGAGGGACGACGTAGCTTCGTCGAGGAGAAGGATGCGGGCATCTTTAAGAATGGCGCGTGCGATCGCCAGGCGCTGACGTTGTCCCCCACTCAACTTCAGCCCCCGCTCTCCTATTTCCGTGTCAAACCCGCCCGGCATGGACGCGATGAACGAATGTGCATTGGCGGCTTGAGCCGCAGCTTCGATATCGGCGTCACTGGCATCAAGGCGACCGTAGCGAATGTTTTCGCGGATTGAAGTATTAAATAGATGGATTTCCTGTGGTACGACGGCTATTTGCTTACGTAGTGATTGTACCGTGACGCTACGCAAGTCCGTGCCGTCAATGAGGATACGCCCGACACTCGGATCGTAGAATCGCGGAATCAAGTTGAGGAGCGTCGTTTTGCCCGCACCGCTCGGGCCGACGAGGGCGATGGTCTGCCCCGGTGCAACCTGAAAAGCAACGTTCTGCAAAACCGGCTGGCCTTCGGTATAGCTGAATCCAATACCTTCCAGATATACAGCACCTACTACACGAGGTATGGAAACGGCTCCGGATTTTTCTACGATCTCCGGCGCTTGATCGAGCAGTTCGAAAATGCGCTCGGACGCCCCGGCAGCACTGTTAAACGTTCCATAGAGGCGGGTCATTCCACCGACGCTCCTCGCAATATTAAAGGCGTAGAAAATGAACGCCACCAAGTCGCCCGCGCTCAATCGACCGGCCAAGACCTCCGTTCCACCAAACCAGAAAATGCCTACAAGTGCCGTCAAGAAAAGGATGCCGATAGAGGTGCCGAAGATAGCGCTTATCCACACCCGGCGACGCGATGTCTCGAAGAGATCCTCCACGGCCGTATTGTATCGACGGATTTCATACGGCTCGCGAACGAATGCTTTGACCACACGAATTGCCTGAATCGTCTCTTCTGCAATGGCCGTGGTTTCACCCAAATGATCCTGCACTTGGCGGGCTAATTTTCGGATTTTAAGACCGAATAACCGTGCGGCGAGCGTCACCGCGGGTACCACGAGAAATACGATCGTGGTGAGCCGCCAATTGAGCGCGAGCATAAGCGCCACCGATCCGACAAGCGAAAGCGTTTGCGTTAGCAGGTCAACCAGGGCATTGGTAACAGCATCTCGGACGGATCCCACATCATTCGTTAACCGAGACGTAAGGTCCCCCGTCCGTTGCTCAGCGAAAAATCGAAGCCCGAGGCGGTTGAGGTGCTCGAAGACGCTCCGCCGCAGATCAGCGACCACACGGGCCCCCGTCCACCCGAGGAGATACGTTCCACTGAAACCCAGCAACCCTTGCACGAGGAAGAGCCCGAGCAACCCGAGGGTGAGCAGGTTCAACATCGACCGGTCGGCGTCCTCGAAAACGGCGTCGAGCAGTTGCCGCAACCCCAGCGGCACGACCAGCCACACCATCGACCCGAGGGCCGTCAGTGCAATCGCTAAATACAGCCGCGCACGATAGGGCCGACTCAGAAACAGGATGCGGTGAAGGGCTTTCCAGAGGGTTGCCGGCCGTCTACGAATTTTCTCGGGCTTGGCGGAAGGGCTTCTCGGTGGTTTCATGCACCCTTCAGGTCGCAAGCAAGCGTTTTGTTTCCGACGCGACCACGCAAATCGGGCTGGTAAGCCACGCCCGTAGCGACTTCGTCATGATGCAACACGGGTCGAACTCGTAAAATCGTAGTCCGGTCATTCATATCTTGGTGGCCTGTCCGAACCATGACCAATATATTCGTCCCGTGGCGCCGCTGAGGGTATCACGATCGTCCCGGCCGATGCCACGGACCATAATGATTCAAAGATCCTCCTATTCTATGTCTCTTTCCGGATACCTCCTTTCGGCATGCGTAATGGTCGCCCTTTCTGCCCACGCACAGGATACGCCTGCCGATTCGACGCGGGTGTATGAACTCGATACCATCGTGGTTACGGCCGACCGTTCCGAGGGTGTGCTGTCCCGGGCGGCGGCGGCGGTGTCGGTACTCCAGGCCGACGATTTGGCCGAGATGCCGGTCGCTAATATAGCCGGGGCGCTGAGCACCGTGCCCGGCCTCGTCTTTTTCAACCGCGACGGCTCCGGCAACGACCCGATAGCCGCCACCCGGGGTTTTTACGGCGGAGGCGAGGTGTCGTACCTCCTCGTTCTCGTCGACGGCATACCACGCAATAATGCCGAAACGGGGCTCGTCAACTGGAACGCGTTGTCCACGGCAAACGTGGCTTCCATCGAAGTGCTCCGTGGCAGTTCGTCCGCGCTCTATGGCGACGCGGCCATCGGGGGCGTCGTCAATCTGATCACCGACAAGGCGACGGCGAACCGGTTTTCGCTGGCGGCGGGGTCTTTCGGCGCCGTGCGGGGCCGGCTTCATTCACAGGGAAAATGGCGGGGCCGGCAGGTGAGCCTTTTTGCCGACGTCGACCGGACGGACGGCTACCGTGCCCACGGACATCGGGCCGTCACCAACGCCGGCGGCTCGCTGGCGCTCGTCGACGATCCGACCCACAACCTGACCCTCACGACGACGCACAACTGGACCCGTACCGACGACCCCGGCTATCTCCCCGGCGAAGCCGTGCGCTCCGAACAGACATCCTCCTCTCCGTTTTTTCGCTTCGATGCCACCGACGAAAACCGGCACCGCGTGACTCTCGACGGGTCGTGGCGGCCGGGCCCTTCCACGACGGTGTCGGCCTATCTCACGGGGCAGATCCGGTCGAGCGACGTCGTCCGCACCCTGCTCCTCTCCCCGGATTTTGCCGACACGAAAGACCGGGACCTGCAGACTTCGGTCGTTTCAACGTCGGTGCAGGCGGTCCATGAGGGCGACTCGCTTCCGTTCCCCAGTCGGCTCACGATCGGCGTAGATGCTTCGCTGGGCCGCGTCGACAGCCGATACTACCGCTACCTCACCGGACCACTACCCGCATATGTCGCCGCCGCATCGCCCGGGCGTGGCCCACGCGACGCGAAGGGCCGGAACGACCGATCGACTCTCGCGGCCTTCGCCCAGTATGACGTCACGCCCGTGCCAGCTCTCACCCTCTCGATTGGCGGACGCCTCGACCGACTGTACGACACCTTCAATCCCACCGATGACGAAAACGCATCGACCACACACCACGCTTTCAGCCCGCGCGCCGGGGTCAATGTCCGGTTTGCCGACTCCGACCGCCATACCGGCCACGTCTATGCCTCGGTGAGCCGCTCCTTCAAGGCCCCCACCCTCGACCAACTTTTCGATCAGCGAAGTACGCCCGTGCCGTTCCCACCGTTCAGCATCACCATCTCGAACGGCACCTTGAAGCCCCAGCGTGGCACCAACGTGGAAGCCGGCCTCTACGACCGCATCGCAATCATTCCCGGCCAATGGACCGCCGAACTCTCACTGAGCGCCTATCGCATCGACATGAAGGATGAGGTCGATTTCAGCCTGCAGCAGTTCAGCTATGTGAATCTGGGAAAGAGCCGCCACGAGGGAGTCGAATCGGGCTTGAAAATGTACTTTCCCGGCGGGTTGACGGCCTTTGCCAATTATGCGTACCAATCCGCCACCGTGGAATTCGGGCCGTTCGCCGGCAACTACCTCAAGTCCATCCCCCGCGACGTATTGACGGGCGGAATGCACTACCGGCACGCATCCGGCATCGGCGGCGGGCTGATGCTCCATGCCGTGCGGCGCATCTTCCTCGACGACGCCAACGCCAGCCGCCTGCCTAATTACACCACGCTCGACGCCCGGCTATCCTACCGGACGGGCCGCTTTACGGTCGCCGCCGAGGTCTTTAACCTGACGGATACCCAATACAGTACGACCGGCTTCCCGGACCCCGCCGGATCGGAGGTTGTCTTCTTTTACCCGGCCGCCGAGCGCAGCGCGCGTCTGGGCGTGACGGTGGATTTTTGAGACCAAGCGACATCTATAAATCAGGCCAACCAAACGCTTCCCCGATGCGCGGCGCGGCCATCGTCATGTGCTGCCGAAGCGACTCATACCCGATCTTCGCCTGCGCCTCCGACCACGGCGTCCACGCCACCGCTTCGATATCTTCCTCGGCCTGCGGCGTGAAGTGCGTCGTGGGGGTGCTCATGCCGAACCAGTGGGTCGTCTTCACGTCGTAGTGCCCGTTGCGAATGTAACCGTGGCGCGTCGTTCCGAGATCGCACACGCAAACAAGATCCCGGGCATCGGTTTCTTCCCGCACCTCGCGCAGCGCACACGCCTCGACGGTCTCCCCCTTGTCCTGCTTGCCCTTGGGCAGATCCCACACGGCGCGCCGAAAGATGAGTAAGACCTCCGGCTCTTTCTCGCCCCGACGCATCACATACCCGCCGCCGGCCACTACCGGACGAGGCGCAAAGTAGGGATCGAGGTTGACGATGGCTTCCGGCGGTATTCGGTCCGCTGCGCCCTCACCGGGCAGCCGGGCGGTATCGATCACGAGAATCTTCTTGTCGCAAGCCGCACGGACCGCCTTCAAAGAAAAGAAGAGGCGTATTCCACGCCTCCTTCGCAGCCCGTCACGGCGAATGCGGGAGAGGTGTTTTTTGCCTGTGCAATAATAGAGGAACATGCGTGCCCGGTTCGTTGACTTCGGTGCCGGGCGAAGATAGCACCACCGGGACAAAGAGTCCGCATTGCGACCATGCTACAGAACGCTCCCGCGAAGTATCACGCTATATCCGCGTCACCCACGCTTAATCGTACACCCAATGGACTTGGTGGTCTCCGGTTGGATGTCTTTTCCCGCGATCATTGCTCGCATGGCATCGATCAGAAAATGTTTTTCGACGGATTCCGGATGGCGGGCATTGTCGTCGATGGCGCCCTGATAGACGAGGGTCAGGTTCTTGTCGAACAGAAAGACATCAGGGGTGCGGGTCGCGCCGAAAGCATCGGCCAGCACATGGTCCTTGTCGAGGGCATAGGGAAAGGCATATTTGTGCTCGGCAGCCTGCGCCTTCATATCATCGAAGGAATCGCCGCGACTGCGGTAGGCCTCATTCGGATTGAGGGCGATCATGCCGATACCTTGTTTCTTGGCCGCCTTCGCAAGGCCGTCATAGCGGCCTTCCCAGGCCTTGACCCACGGACACGTATTGCACGAAAAGATGACGAGCAGCCCGTTATCGCCCGCGGCCTGCGCCAGCGTGACCATTTTACCGGACACGTCTTTAACGGCCAAATCGGTCTTCGGTGCTTTACTCCCAATGGCCAGTTTACCGTCCATAGAAAAGGCCAATAATGACCCAATAACCAGTATTGGCATTACGGATCGTATCGCTAATTTTCTCATGATTCCTTCCATTTTAGGGGATGGCGGAACGTGCCGGCGTGCCTTGAACGGCTTTTCCGTCAAAAGTTGTTCCGAGAACGACTCCCGTCACCACGCGAGCCACTCGATTTCTACGGGCGTTCCGGCGTCGGGATGCTCCAGGGGCGCCGGAAGATGAAGGATGCAGTTCGCCCGGACGACGGACGAATAGATGTTGGAGCCCTGTGCGCCGGTGCCGCGCACCCGAATACGCCCTTCATCGTCGAACGAAGCGATGCCGCGCGCGAAATAGTGGAGCCCGGCGACTTTCCGGACCGGTGCATCGAGGATGGCCGGGTGCCGGGGGCGAACGACTTCCGTACGCCCGAGCATGCGGGCGAGCGCGGGGCGCACGTATTGCTCGAAGCACATCGCCGAAGAAACCGGGTTGCCGGGCAGCCCGAACACCGGCTTGCCGCGAAGCATCCCGAAGGCCAGCGGCTTGCCGGGCCGTTGGCGCACCTTCCAGAAGTGCATCTCCATTCCCAGTTCCTCAAGCACCGGCTTCACGAAGTCGTACTTCCCCACCGAGACGCCGCCGGAGAACACAAGGACATCTGCGGCGAGCGCCGCTTCGATGGTCCTGTGGGTGCTTACCGGGTTATCGCGGGCCACTACCGGCGCCATCGCGTCGCCGCCGGCGCTCCGCACCTGTGCCGCCAGTGCCGGCCCATTGCTGTTTCGGATCTGCCCCGGTCCGGGCCGTTTCGCCGCCGGCACGAGTTCGTCGCCTGTGGCGATGACGGCCACCCGAGGCGGCACACGCACCGCCACCTCGGCGTATCCCAACGTGGCCAGCATCCCCACTACCGGCGGCGTCACGACGCGACCCGGCGCGAACACCTCCGCGCCCTCGCACACATCCGCACCAGCCGCGCGGACGTGTTGCCCCGGCGCCGGACACCGATGGAAGCGCACCGAATCCCCGTTTTCGGCCGTCCACTCGACGGGTGCCACTGCATCCGCGCCGGCCGGAAAAGGTGCGCCGGTCATGATACGGGTACACGTGCCGGGTCCAACCTTTTTTTGCGGTACCGACCCCGCCGGCACATCCTCGATCACCCGGAGCGTCGCCGGCAAGACAGCCAGATCCGCAGCACGCACGGCATACCCGTCCATGGCCGAGTTGTCGAACGGCGGAATATTGTCATGACTGAGCACGGCTTCGGACAACGTATGGCCCTGCGCCTCGCCGAGCGCCATGCGCCGCACGGGTTGAAGCGGCACCGCCGAGAGGACCGCCGCACGGGCTGCTTCCACCGAGATAAATTCATCCATAGATTTCATGCCGCTCCAGTATTTTCACGGAAGATCACAGATAAATGTCAGTCCGTCAATGCGCGGGGTACTTAAAAGTGTCCTTTTGATATAAGGAAGCCGTAGGAATTTCACTTTTGTCGATCTGCCTCGATGCCTCACGATGTTATTCATTTAAACCGGTTCGCGCACGATGCTTCACTTCGATCATGATTCGGTTCATTCCTTTCTTCCGGCCGGGGCGCTCGATGCCCTTCGCCCGCAGGTTGCGGCTGCCCATGCCACCGTCGTTGAAAAGTCGGGCGCGGGCAACGAGTTTCTGGGCTGGCGCGATCTATTATTGACGCCTAATGATGCCCTTCTCGAGGATATCGCGCACAAGGCCGCCGAGATTCGCGCGCGAGCCGACGTGCTGTTGTGCATCGGCATCGGCGGATCATACCTCGGCGCCCGTGCCGTCATCGACGCGCTGACCCCGTATTTTTCCCGGCCCACCGACGACGAAACCACCCGTTCGACCGAAGTGCTGTTTGCCGGGCACCACATGAGCGGTGCCTACCTTCGCGAACTCATAGACTACCTCGAAGGCAAATCGGTCTATGTGAACGTGATTTCCAAAAGCGGCACCACGCTCGAGCCGGCCCTCGCATTTCGAACGATTCGACGATGGATGGTCGATCATTTCGACGATGCTTCGGATCGTATCATTGTGACGACCGACCCTGTCCGAGGGGCCCTCAACCAACTTCAGGCCAAACGAGGCTATAAGAAATACGTCATCCCGCCGGATGTGGGAGGGCGCTTTTCGGTACTCACCCCCGTCGGGCTCCTCCCCGTCGCCACCGCCGGCATCGACATCCGGGCGCTGTTCTACGGGGCCGTCTCCGAATGTCGACGTGTCGCAGGCTCGCCGGAGCATCCCGCACTGACGTATGCCGCCCTGCGCTACCTCCTCCATGAAAAGGGCTATGCCAATGAAGTGCTGGCCGTCTTCGAACCGCGTCTCAGCGGGGTGGGAGCGTGGTGGCAACAGCTCTTTGGCGAGAGTGAGGGCAAAGCACACCGCGGCCTCTTCCCCACCTCGGTCCAGTATTCCACGGACCTGCACTCCGTCGGGCAATATCTTCAGGACGGCAAGCGCACCCTCATCGAGACCTTCCTCATGGTCGACCACGACGGCGGCGATCTCACCGTCATCGGCTCCTCGGCCAACCTCGACGGGCTGAACTATCTCACCGGCCAGTCGCTTCGGCACATCAACCGGAAGGCCTACGAGGGCACCGCGACCGCGCACGCTGCGGGAGGCGTACCCAATATGACCCTCTGGCTCGACCGCATCTCGCCCGAGAGTATCGGGGCGTGCATCTATTTCTTCGAGCACGCCGTGGCTGTGGGCGGCTACCTCCTCGGCGTCAATCCGTTCGATCAACCCGGCGTGGAAGCCTACAAGAAGGAGATGTTCGCTTTGCTTGGAAAATCATGATGCGGTCCAACCGGACGTTTCTGAATTTTGATGCGTCTATTCTGGATCTACTATTTTGACCCGAAGTCTATATTTACACACTGTTGGTAATCTGTGGACAACGTCTTTGTAAATCGTGGGTAATCGATCCCGATTTTGTGGTTTGTGGAAACCCGTGCAAAAGCTGCTCGCAATCCACATGATATTAGCCTTAATCCACCATGTGGACAGGTGTTAATAATTACAGGTTCAATCTAGGCATGTAGCTGTTGAGATACGTGGACATGTGAATAAACTTAAGACAACCATCCATGGCAGCTAATTTCGGTGGTCTCGCTTTGCCGAATAGGTGAATAAGAAGGGGACAACCATATCACATATACACAATGAGATTTATCGATTGTGTATAAAATCGTTTTCAACATTTCCACACCCCCTACTACTATTACTACTACTCTAATAATCCTTCCTTGTAATATTATAGGTTGTGGGTAACTCTTGAGGACGTATGGTTGTATGCTCTGAATAGAACGTGAGTATGGGCTTTATCAAGGACGTGGGATTCACCATCGCATACAATTATGCAATGATTTCTCAGAAATCCATTGAACCCCCCTGATCCTTCCCTTAATTTGCTGAATCAGCAAGACAAGCTTAACCATCCATCTTTAACCAATGATCAAGAAGATACTCGTGGCCTTAGATCCGGATTCGGATACGCCTGTTGCCACGCGGTATGCAGTCGATATTGCCCAAAGAACAGATGCGGAAGTGACGGGGTTGGCCGTGGTGGATATGGGCAGTATCGAAGCCAGTACACGCGGCGGCGGAATCGGCAGCATGTACTATGCCGACAAACTGCGTGGGAATCTGACTACCGAGGCGCGGACGATTGCACATGAACTACTTGCCGCTTTTGATGAGGCGTTGGTTGGAGATGCGGTTCGGCATGGGGAAGTGGTGCAGGAAGGCGTCCCCTTCAAGCGAATCGTTGAAGACATGAACTATCACGATTTGCTTGTTATGGGAAAAGACCCCCATTTCTTTTATAGTCACCCAGACAAGGAGACCAATACGCTGGCAAGAGTCGTTAAGTCTACCATTGGGCCAACGCTGGTGGTTGGGCGCGAATACCAATCGGTAAAACGTGTACTCATCGCCTTCGATGGAAGCCGCGCCGCTGCACGTACGGTGCGTCGATTTGCTCATCTACAACCCTTTGGGACCGATCTCAAAATTCAAATCGTACACATATACGATGACAATCGGGCCGAATCCGAGCTGGCATTGGAACTTGTGCATTCTTATTTGGGCGCACATAGCTTCCAGGCTCAAGTTGTAAGCATGCAAGGTAACAATCCTGGAGACCAAATCGTCGAATATGCCGAGCAATACGGGGCTGATCTCGTGCTTGCGGGCGCCCATTCGGTCTCAAAAATTCGAGAAGTCGTGTTCGGATCGACGACTTCGGCACTACTCAAGCAGTGTACCGTACCGCTTTTCCTCGACAGCTAAAGCAATTCTACTTATTGTTGGCATAATCACTTCATCTCCAGCTAAGACGATAAAGGTGGTTTCCGTCGCTTCGGAGATGAATTGCTCCTTCATCACGTGTCGTCAATACTGTTGCGCCGAAAATTCGCCACCGTTCTAGGACCAGACTGTCCGGCAGCCCAAACGGATTTTCTCGCCCGACGCTGATTACGGCATCTGTTTTTCTTGTGGTATCAGCGCGAACCTGCCGAACGAAACCAATTGTGCTGCTCGTCTCTGACCCGTGATGTCCCACTTTTATGGCGTCGCAAACCAAGCGGCTGGCAATGGTTGAGACCAGACGAGTCTCAGTGCGTTCACCGGCATCTCCCATGAAAAGCAAACACGTCTTTCCATAGACGAGACGAAGAACGACAGAACTTTCGTTTGCATCGTCGTCTTCAGCCGGCAGCGATCTCGGAGACAAAACTTCGATTTTCACGGACGGATCAAGCGCTAGCGTGTCGCCCGATTGAAGAGTTTGATGTTTGATTTTGAGGCTATCGACCAACCGCGAGGTCTCGTCGAAAAGCGTGGATAGATGTTTCTGACCGTTGTCGAGTACGCGACTTACGGGTATTGTTCGAAGCACCGTAGGCAATCCGCCGAGGTGATCACTATGCGGATGGGTGATGATGACGGCATCGATCCGACGGATGGCGTCATACTGAAAATGTGGAAGGAGGGTCCGTCGTCCCTGGTCAACGTAGGCGCTGCGCGGTCCGGCGTCAATGAGGATATGTTTCCCGTTGGGCGTGCTAATGAGGGCCGCATCTCCTTGACCAACATCAAAAAAGATAACATCAAGGTATGGCAGGAAAGCGCCGGTCAGCACGCCGGTCCACAGGGGTATGCCAAGAAAAATTAAAGCCGCCATACCTAGGCGCCAGCGTATACGTGGCCGCGGCCATTGCGCAATTAAGATAATAGCAGACACCATTGCCAGAATGAGCCATGTGCTGTGGAGCGGCAATTCAATCGTTGCCCAATCGAAGTATTTGGAACCAGCATCGGCCACAAGAAGGAGTACCCTCGCAAATCCGTCGGCAGCTCCCCCAATAATCGACCCGATTGGCGACACCCAACCGAAAACAATGAGGAGAATACCCGCGATGAGTGTAAGTGCCGTAAGGGGAATCGCGACAATATTTAGAACTAAGCCTGCGAAGGGTACTCGGCCGAAATGACTAAGGAGTATGGGCATCGTTCCAAGCGTCGCTGCAAGAGATACAGAAACCGTGGTGACAACACTATAAATCGGACCCGCTGAGCGCCAAGAAGGCGGGCAGTTCCGGGTAATGACGGGATGAAGCGATACGATGCCACCGACTGCGGCAAAGGAGAGTTGAAAGCCAACATCAAATAGGTTTTCTGGGTCAATAATGAGAATTAGGAATGCCGCCACGCCAAGGGTATTTAGTGTGTGAGCATTTCGTTGAAAAAGTACTTGTCCCATAAGAAGCGCGGTCATTATGACAGCGCGAACGACGGATGGACTGGCGCCTGTGAGGAGCATATAAAAGAGCAGCACGGCAAGAGTGACGGCGGAACGGATGTATTCGACGACTTCCCATGAGAGCGCCAAACCAAATTGGCGCAGACGCATGAGGAGCGGGCGAAGCAGACCGTAGAGTACCATGCCCACGAGCAAGACGTGCAACCCCGAAACTGCGAGCAAATGCATAAGACCTGTACCGGCAAAGCGACTAAGCACTTCTGGCGTGAGGTGGCTCCGATCACCGAGAAGCAATGCTCTCAAGACGCCACTTGCCGAAGGCACATATCGTGTCAGCATCGTCTGTACATAGCGGCGACTCTGGGATATGAAACGTTCAATGGGGTTGCGCTCATTGCCAAGCACCGTGATCGCCTCTGAGTCTTTGACCGTAAGAGTCGCATAAATGCCTTTCCGTTTAAGGTAGCGTCTATAGTTGAAGTCAGCTGGATTGCGACGGCGTGGAGGGGCGCGAAGATAACCACGTAATCTCACGACCTCGCCAAGTCTAAGTGTAGACCGGGGAATCCCGTTAGGCCGGATCCATGTCACTAGAATACGCCCGGTTGTTGCATGGATTTTCTCGTCCACGACAATCCGAGTGGAGAGAGTGAATCGCAAACCATAAGTTCGACTTTCAGGCTCGTCTTCGATGCGCCCTTCAAGAACGACAGCCCGGCCGTTGCCGGAAACCGCGCCGGCGACATGATAGGGTGGCAACGCGTGGCGTCCCGCGACTCGGGTTCCACCGAGCAAGAGGACAGCGAGTGCTGTGGTTGCGTAAATCGTTAACGGAGCCAGACTGACAATTTGACGTCGCGTAAAGAACTGTAATCCGGCCGCGACAGTCATAAGAATAGACAGGGCCGCTACCCAGGCCATGAATGAAATCGCCGGGAATCTATCGGCAAGAATGATCCCAGTGGCAAGAAAGCCGGACGCTTGTAAAGCAGGATAGGCATGCCAATGTATTTTCGAATCGGGACGCATACCATAAAGACACGCCACCCCGGTATTCTATAACCCGCAAGACAAAATTCTAATGCGTATCTATTTCTCCAGGAAATACGTTATTCAAAGAGGTAAAAATGACTGCCGGAGCGGTGCGAAAAAATTTCCCTCGGTAAGTATTGCCCCAAACGCAAGAGCACTCCATTGAATCCATGCCAGTATATTTGTGCCCGCCAAGACACATAACACAACGTGCCCACTGATTGCTTGCATTGAGCAGATGCCGAACTGCCTTCTAGGAACGATGAAATGCCGGGCAGAAGAATTTTGCCAATAAGGAACCAATTATGGATTATCGTGGACGATGAAATTACCGTTCAGAAAATTGACGATGCCTTTTCCCGGCGAAGCATGTTTGGGCGCGCGTCAAAACTTTGCAAATACAATCGTACTATTTGGAATAGCCGGAACGGCGAGTTATCATTCGCAAATTTATTTGGGCATAGAAGCAACGTACTGGATTTATTCGTGAAGAACATTTGTTCTCTGACAATGATGATGTACTATGAGTAGCAGACGGGAAGCACGGGAGTGCGTAATGCAAGCCCTGTATGCGTATGAGCTAGGAGGCGGGGATGCACCTCATGTCATTGACACGCTCATCAAACCTTCTCTTGTCAAAGACGATACCGGACTTAAATTTTCGACCAGCCTGTTCCTTCGTGTAATTGACCGAACGGACGAATTAGATACGATTATAAAAGAATACGTAGCCAACTGGGAAATTTCCCGAATTGCGCTCGTAGACCGGCTACTGCTTCGGATGGCTATATGCGAAATGCTTACATTCGAAGATATTCCACCAAAAGTATCAATCAATGAAGTCATCGAAGTTGCCAAACGATATAGTACAGCGAACAGTGGTAAGTTTATCAACGGCATTTTAGACGCCGTGTTACTTCGATTTCAGAATGATGGACGCTTGAAAAAATCCGGTCGAGGTTTGATCGGCATGGATACGATTCGCGATCGGGCACAATAACCAGTATGAAGTCATCGTGCAAATCCAGACATAATCGGCAATTACCCTAGTTTTTGATTGAAAGGATGGGCCTGATAGCCATCGGAGATATTCACGGTTGTGCATGCACGCTAGACGCGCTGCTGGAACGACTTGCTCCGACGCCCAATGATCACCTAGTTTTTGTGGGCGATTATGTCGATCGCGGGCCCGACTCAAAGGGCGTAATTGACCGGCTGATAGCCCTCCGCGAGACTTATAGTTGTACGTTTCTTCGCGGCAACCACGAAGCCCTCATGATGGGCTACTTTGATCACAGTGAGTACGACTTGTGGCGAATTAACGGCGGAATTGCCACGTTGAATAGTTATCTCAATGAGGATCATCACCTTGTTATCCCGTCCGCGCATCTAGATTTTGTTCACGACACAGAACTTTACCTTGATACACCGTCATTTTTCTTCGTACACGCCGGAATCCGGCCGGAGCGTACGGTCGCTGAAAGCATAGAGGAAGAGGACGAGGAAGTGTTCTTATGGGAGCGCGGTCACCTCAAGGCACATACGCTCGTTTGGGAGAAGACCGTTGTTTGTGGGCACACCCCCCAGGAGGAGCCCATTAATATTGAAAAACTCCTAAATATCGACACAGGCTGCGTTTACTACATGCACCGGGGCTTGGGGCATCTAACAGCCGTGCGCCTTCCCGAACGGGAATTTATTGTCGTCCCGTATGAGGGGTGAGAACGGGAGGCCTAATGTCATTTTGTCTTGAGGCAATTCTGTCTGAACAATCGTCAGAACGGAATCCAAAATCCGGCGCGGATGCTGGGATTGTGAAATCCTATTTCGAAAAAAACAACGGTACTTTTTCCGAATGTGGTTGTGAGCCGGCTGAAAAGGTCACCGAAAAGATTAAAACGCTGGTTCTTGGTGGACCGTGTTTCGTCGAAAGCGAACAAAAGACCCGGCCCGAATCGCAGCCCTACGTCGACATCGAAGCCACGATAGGCAGAATTGCCAATCGTGCGGCCGATGCCGAGGATGCGGATGGCACCGCCGAGTCCGCCCGAGACTTGCACGTTTCCGTCGCCGTGCCCGTGTGACGGGGACACGTTCACATTGAGCATTACTTCGCGCGTGTAAAAGCTTCGAAGGGAGACGTAACCGGCCTGCAGGCCATAGTCCGGCAACGCGGCCGGCCCGATCTGGAATTGTCGACCACTCGGAGCGCTGGTTTGGCCGACCACAGGAAAGGTCCCTGCCAAAGCAAAGAGGACCACGCACAGGCCAAATCGTGTCCCTGATTTTACTGCCCGGATCTTTTGTGCCGGTGTATCCAAATTCGTGTTAAGGGTAAACTTTGGCTCCATTCCGGGGTTGATACGCGCCGGTTAAGTAATGAATTAGCCTCCCGTACCGGAAGTTGTCCGGGCATAATCAAGATAGAGCACATGGCATTACGTTGTGGAATTGTCGGGCTGCCGAATGTAGGAAAGTCCACGTTGTTTAATGCGCTGAGCAGCGCCGGATCCGAGTCGGCCAATTACCCCTTCTGCACTATTGAGTCAAACGTCGGTGTTGTGTCCGTCCCCGACGTACGCCTCGATCGTCTTGCCCACCTGGTGACGGCCGCCAAAGTAACGCCGGCAACGATCGAGTTTGTGGACATTGCCGGGCTGGTTGCCGGTGCATCGAAAGGAGAGGGGCTCGGTAATCAATTCCTGGCCCACATCCGAGAGGTCGATGCAATCGTCCACGTCGTGAGGTGTTTCGACAAAGAAAATGTGGTGCATGTCGTCGGGACGGTCGACTCTGTACGGGACATTGAAATCATCGAGACGGAGCTTCTACTCAAAGATCTCGAAAGCCTTGAAAAACGAATCGAAAAGACGCACAAGCTGGCCAAAAGCGGCGACAAAAAGGTGCGCGCTGAACTCGCCTTCTATGAGCGGCTGAATGCATTCGTCAGCGAGGGCAATCCGGCGCGGGCCTTCGATGTTCATCACGACGAGATATCATGGATGATGTCCCTTTTTCTCTTGACAAACAAGCCGGTCCTTTATGCCGCCAATGTTGCCGAGGACGATCTGCCCGAAGGCAATGCCTATGTAGAAAATGTACGCGAAATCGCGGCGACAGAGGGCGCCCGCGTCGTTGTGATCGCGGCGGATCTCGAGGCACAAATTGCCGAACTGGAAACCGACGAACGTTCGGCCTTCCTCGAAGCAGCGGGGTTAGAACAGTCGGGTCTGGCGCGGCTGATCCATGCCGCCTATGATCTACTCGGGCTCATTACGTTCTTCACTGCGGGCCCGAAGGAGGCGCGTGCTTGGACCGTCCGTCGCGGCGACAAGGCGCCCACTGCGGCCGGCGTGATCCATACGGACTTTGAGCATGGTTTCATCCGCGCCGAGACCATAAAATACACGGACTACGACGTGTATGGATCCGAGGCGAAAGCCCGTGAAGCCGGAGCAATGCGTTCCGAAGGCAAGGAGTACGTCGTCGAAGACGGGGACGTGATGCTTTTTCGGTTCAATGTGTGATCATAACAACTTTCCAAAAAGGAAAGAGATCGAAGGCGTTCCGAAAATGTGGTCGGCGCGCTGAACGTCGGCTTCGAGGAGTTGAATGCCCTCGAAAAAGTAAATGAACGTATAGCCAATTCTGACGGCCTGCGTGAACTTCTTGCTCCTCCCAAACTGCGCGCCAAAGCCGATCATGCCGCTTACTGCTGGGCTCAGATGGCCCCTTGGGAGCGACGTGAAGGAGTCGTACGTACGCTCCCCTTCGTCAAAGGAACCGTTTCCGTTCTTGTCGTCGAAATAAGGCGATTCCCACCCTATTGTCGGACCGGCCGTAAACTGGAGAAAGGGCCGGAAATTGTCCTCAATCGATTCCTTAAAGAGGCGTTGATGGATGCCAAACTGAAACGGCACAATGAGCAGGTAGTTGGCTTTATTTGGAATGTCCTTTCGCCCGAATCCATCGAAAAATGCAGCTTCACGTCCGTCTTTGCCCGCTCCGAGACTGAATTCTGCTAGAAATGAAGTCGTCGCAGTGAGGGTCCGCTGGTAGTAGCCGCCGAGCCAAAAGCCACTGTTGGTGAGCATTACTTGTGCGCCCAGGCCCGTGCCATAGGGGTTGATGGAGGGTGGATCCCTACGCTGCTCTTTCTCGCCGTCATCTTTGGCACCGCGCTTGTCTTCAGGTGATGACTGTCCATATACATTGGGCGCACTTGCCCACAGTACGAACGCGCCGAACAGCAAAGCAGTCAGACGTCCCTGTAACCACGTAGGAGAAGTCTTTCGGCTCGTGGATCTCATGGTCCAAGGTAGGCAAAGGGAGAACAGGGCCGAAACCGACACGCCAATGCTTTGTTCTTGTCGTACCCTATTTTGCCCCTCATCTCACCACACGATCCACTCTCATGACCCTTCTCAGATTGCTTCTCCCATTGCTCTGCCTTTTCGGGCTATTAGCCGGGTGCGAACCGGGCAAGTCACCGACCCAGGATCTAAATCTTCCGCCGCTCGAAACCCGTGCAGATTCCGTGGCCATGCACGCCTTCGAGTACTGGGGCGGGCCGGCAGCCTGGGCGAGTGTGCACTATCTGCGCTTCGAATTTGCATTTGAACCCGCCGGAGGTGAGCGCCGACCCGGCCGAAAGCATTTTTGGAACCGATGGACCGGCGACTATCGCCTCGAATGGGCTGGTGGGGAAGATTCCACCTATGTGGTGCTTTTCAACGTAAACACCCGGGAAGGGACTGCTTATCTGAACGAGGCTGCCGTTGATTCCAATATGCAGGCTGATATGATGGCCCAGGCCTATGAGGCTTTTATCAACGACACGTACTGGCTGCTCATGCCTACCAAGTTGCTGGACGCAGGCGTACATCGCTCCTATGAGGCCGACTCGTCCGATACCGCGGCGGACGTAATTCGGCTCACCTTCGCAAATGTCGGCCTGACGCCTGGCGATACGTACTGGGTAACGGTAGACAAAGCGACCGGGCAGGTGATGCACTGGACCTATGTGCTTCAGGGCCGGACGGATCGCCCGCCGGAAAACTGGGACTGGACGGGCTACAAAAGGATTGATACGCCTTCCGGTATGCTGCATGTTGCCACACGCAAACAAGGCGCACGCGGAGCGCTCCTAACCGACTACGTAGAGATGCCAGCCACAGCACCTGAGGGAATTTTTAGCAACCCGCAGCCGCGCCTCTGATCTGGCGTCCATATGGATTTTCGCTTCCTCATCGCGCGGCGTTATCTCGTCAGCCCCAAGCAAGTTTCGCTCATTTCCACGATCACCGGCATCTCGATGGCAGGCGTTGGATTGGGTGTGGCTGCGCTCATTGTCGTGCTTTCAGTAATGAATGGGTTCTACGATTTTGTGCGCGATCTCCTCGTGTCGTTTGACCCGCATGTGCGCATCGTGAGTGCAGAAAAACGAGGATTTGGGAATGCGGATTCGTTGATGGCCATTGCACTCCAGATCCCGCACGTAGCCCATGCCGCGCCGTACGTAGAAGGCAAGGCGCTCTTGATGTATGAGGGAAGGGGAGAAGTGAATAAAGTAGTCGTTGTACGAGGTGTGGACGCCGATTCAGTCGCGGGGATCAGTCGGGTCGTCGAGCGGACACGGGTAGGACACTTCGACTTAGCGCGTCGTAATGGTCACCCGGGTGTCGTGCTTGGGATGAGCCTTGGGCAACGTTTCGACCTCGTTCCGGAGACTAAAGGGCGACCTGCGAGTCGCGTGGCACTTCTTTCTGCGCCGGTTATTGAGCGCATGTTCACCCACCTTTTCGGCGGTCCACAATTCACTCGATTCGATGTACGGGGGTTATATGAATTGGAGCCCGTCTTCGACGAAAGTCACCTATTTATAGACCTTGGTGAGGCGCAACGCTTGTTTCGAATGGGCGACCGTGTGTCCGGTGTAGAATTACACCTGGACGACCTAAACCGTGCTGATGCCGTGAAGTCGGCGCTTCAGGCGCGACTCGATCCGCATCGATTTACGGTGCTCACCTGGTACGACCTTCAAAAGTCTCTCTATGACGTGATGCGGCTTGAAAAATGGGGCGCCTCGCTCATCCTCGTACTCATCGTCATCGTGGCAGCCTTTAGTATTGTAGGATCGTTGGCCATGGTGGTGATTGAAAAACGCCGCGACGTGGGCGTGCTTCGCGCCATGGGGGTCTCACGAAAGGATATACGTCGCATCTTCCTCACAGAAGGATTACTCATCGGTGTTGTGGGTGCCGGCGCGGGATTGGCTGTCGGGATTTTGCTACTTATCCTTCAACAGCACTTCGGTTTGGTGACACTCCCAGGCGCGGACGCCTTTCTCATAGACGCATATCCGGTCGCGATCCGTTTCCTTGATGTGGCACTCATCGGTGGAGTCTCTATGGTGCTGTGCGTCCTCGCGGCGGTTTATCCTGCTATGCGAGCCGCAGCCATTGAGCCCGCTGTGGCTGTTCAGGTTGACGGATGATATTAGCCGGCCTGGAATTGCCGATTCATACAATACTGGGAGACTGCGATACCCTAATTCTGTTCATATGGGAAAATCCGTTTTAAACCTTGCCCGGACTTTGGGCAAACCAATTCAAATCGATGATTGAAATAAAAATGGCCGCGAAGACATTTGTCCAAGCGGCCCCTGAAAGCGGTTTTTGAGGAAAAGGAAAATTTATGCGGAATCTCCGTCGCTACCTTCCCAGGTCAATATGTCCTTTTCTGTCTTTTCAGCCGTGGCCCAGGTTTCGGCATCAGGCAGGGGGTCCATCTTTTCAGTGATATTGTGCTCCGATTCGCTCCAATGCTCCGATAGATACCGATTCCATTCAGTATAATGCTCCCATTTCTCGGGCAACTCATCGTCGGCGTAAATGGCCTCTACCGGGCATACGGGTACACAAGCATTACAATCTATACACTCGTCGGGGTGGATAGCCAGGAAATTTGGGCCTTCGTAGAAGCAGTCGACCGGGCAAACCTCAACGCAGTCTGTGTGCTTGCAATTGATACAGGGTTCAGCAACGACGTACGGCATAAGACGCCTATCTCTATAGATGGTGGAAATTGTGAGCAGCCTTTACCGGAAAATAACGCATAATACGCGGGGAAAACAAGGTCTCCCTGTGCAACATTATGAAGGTTTCGCGTTTCTCTCTGGCTCGTGGCTATTGGGGTGGGTATGTCCGGATCGGACAGCAGTCACCGTACCGCGACCGTGACGGAGCTGACCGACCCGACGAATGATTTGAAGGATGAGGGATACGAAACCCTTCCACCCTACACCCGAAGCCTTCCACCTGCCCGACGCCGACTCATCACGCGAACAGGTCGCCGTCTCGCGGCGGAGGCGTGAAGTTGAAATGTACATACGCCCGGGGTGTAGCGATGCGCCCTCGCAAGGTTCGTTCGATGAATCCTTCTTGGATGAGATAAGGCTCATAGACTTCTTCAATGGTGCCGGCATCTTCCCCAACCGAGACGGCCAGGTTGGTCAGACCCGTAGGTCCACCGTCGAATTTCTCGATGAGCGTTCTCAAAATTCGCTTGTCCATTTCGTCGAGGCCGCGCTCATCTACGTGAAGTGCCCGAAGAGCCCGGTCGGCAATGGCGAGGGTAATGTTGCCGTCGTATTCAACTTCGGCAAAGTCGCGGGTCCGGCGCAGAAGGCGGTTGGAAATGCGGGGTGTGCCACGGCTTCGGCGAGCCAGCTCGAAGGCACCCTCATCGGTAATTTCGACACCTACGATTCGGGCCGAACGCTGAACGATCTGCTGAAGCAGGTCGGCGGTGTAATAGTCATAACGGAAGTCGATGCCAAAGCGGGCTCGGAGGGGCGCGGTGAGAAGTCCTTTTCGCGTAGTTGCACCTACAAGTGTGAAGGGCGGCAAGTTGATTTTGACACTTCGCGCATTTGGCCCGGAATCTATGAGGATGTCGATACGATAATCCTCCATGGCGGAATAAAGGTATTCCTCGACAACCGGCTGAGGCGGTGGATTTCGTCAATAAAGAGCACGTCGCCCTCGTTGAGATTGGTCAGGAGTCCTGCAATGTTGGCCGGTCTATCGAGGACCGGTCCGCTGGTTGTCTTGATGGTCGCTCCCATCTCCTCGGCAACGATATGGGCGAGCGTGGTTTTTCCGAGGCCTGGAGGGCCGGAGAGCAGGACATGGTCAAGGGTTTCACCACGCTGGAGGGCCGCCGTCATGAAAATGCGCAGATTGTCCTTGATCTGCTGTTGGCCGACAAATTCGTCTAGCGTGGCCGGGCGAAGGGCCCGCTCAAAATCGTCCTCATTGTGGTGGGAACCCGGGGCTAGGGCATCTGGGCGGGAAATCATTCTTGGGAAACGACTAAGTGAACAAAGAAACCCGATACCGTCACCGAGGTCTACGGAAAAAGCACCCCTGCGGCGACGCCAAAAAATGTGGCGCCCGGGACCGGCACTAAGATACGACATCAGCGGACAGCACGGTGTATACCGTGAATCACGCTCGGGTCCGTGGACAGCCATTATTTGTAAAATAGCCGGATGTTCTCACCCGTCCGGTTGACAAATCGAAATGGTTGCTCTACGTTTGAGGCATTATGTTTGCTATAGACGATATCTTAATATCCGATGATCTGCTCGAGGCGCCCTTTTCGTGCAACCTGGGGGCATGCCTTGGCGGATGCTGTGTCCAAGGGGAAGCGGGTGCTCCACTTGAACCCGAAGAGCGCGAAATTCTCGACAAAGCACTGCCTCGCGTTCTCAAATATCTCACGCCTGATGCTCTCGACGTCATTGAGAGGGACGGCGTATGGGAAGAAGTCGCGCCCGATGAATTTTCCACGACCTGTGTGGATAATCGGGATTGTGTTTTCGTGACGTATGAAGGGCCCATTGCCAAATGTGCGCTTCAGAAAGCGCATTTGCTGGGTCGTCTTGATTTCCCCAAGCCCATTTCCTGCCACCTTTTCCCCGTTCGAATTCAGAACTATGGGGACGTAGATGTTCTCAACTACGAGCAGATTCCCCTCTGTGACCCGGCTCGTAAGCAAGGGCGTCGTCACCATGTCCCGCTGATGAAGTACCTCCGTGAGCCCCTCATACGCAAATACGGGGAGGCTTGGTATCAGAAGTTTGAAAAAACCTGTGAAGAACGCCTGGCTGCGCTCGGCGTAGCTTCTCAGTGAACTACGAGCAAGGATGCGATGCTGAACTTACAACAAAGACAAAGCCTCCAGCAAAAACTGTCACCGCAGCAGATTCAATATATCAAGCTGCTTCAGTTGCCGACACTGGCTCTCGAACAACGGATAAAGGCCGAAATGGAGGCCAATCCGTTGCTCGAGGAAGGTTTGGAAGAAGAGGCCGAAATTCTAGATGAGAAGACCTCAGACGACGATAAAGCTGAAGAGACTGCCGGCGACGATACCGATTCGCGGTCCGAAGAGGCTGCCGAAATTGCCGAGTCGGCCACAGACGCTGCCAAAGAAGAGGAGTATGACTGGGACGAATTCCTTAATAGCTCTGAAGACCTCTACGGCTATAAAGCGCGCGTCGACCAGAGTGAGGAGGAGGAACGCAGGGAGATTCCGATGCCCGCCCGCATCAGTATGGCAGAGCATCTCACCGACCAACTCATCTTTCTTAGTCTCAACGAGACCGAAACCCTCGTTGCCGAACAAATCATAGGTTCCATTGATGAGGACGGCTACTTGCGCCGCCCGCTAGATTCTATCATCGACGATCTCGCTTTCAACCACGGTATCTTGCTTTCAGAGGAAGATGTCGAAGAAGTCCTATTGCGCATCCAGCGCCTCGACCCCGTCGGCATCGCGGCGCGTGATCTGCGCGAGTGCCTCCTCGTCCAACTCGACGTGATGGACGATGAGATCTCTGGCCGCGACGTAGCTGGGCGGATGCTTACAAAGGCTTACAAAGCCTTCACCATGAAGCATTTCGATGCCATCATGAAAAAATTGGGCATCGGTGGAGAGGAATTGAAAGAAGCCTTCGACCTGATCCAGCGGCTCAACCCCAAACCCGGGGAAGGCGAATTTTCTGCGGCGCAAAATTATATCACGCCCGACTTCACGGTCCGATACGAAGAGGGTGAGGATTTCATCATTTCCCTTAACAACGCAAATACGCCGCAATTGCGTATTTCAGCGCAGTATCGACAGATGCTTCAGAAAATTAGCGCTGAAAAAAAACGCGGAAAAAGTGCCGACGGGGTCGATTCAGACACTAGAAGCTTTTTGAAGAACAAACTCGAATCCGCGCGCTGGTTCATCAACTCGATTAACCAAAGGCGGCAAACCATGATGAAGGTTATGCAGGCCATCGTCGAGATACAGGAGGAGTTTTTCAAATTTGGCGAAGGGTATCTAAAACCCATGATCCTTAAGGATATTGCCGAAAAGATCCACATGGATATCTCGACGGTCAGCCGTGTAGTGAACGGCAAATATGTACAGACGGATTTCGGCGTCTATGAGCTGAAGTATTACTTTTCGGAAGGTCTAAGCACTGAGAGCGGAGAGGATATCTCAAACAAGGAAGTCAAAGCCATCATCGACAGCATCATTTCGAAAGAGGACAAGAAAAAACCGCTATCCGATCAAAAGATAGCCTCGATGCTTTCCGAACGCGGTTTTCAAATTGCCCGCCGCACTGTCACGAAGTACCGCGAACAACTCGGTATCCCCGTGGCTCGGCTACGCAAAGAGATTATTTTGTCATGAATTTGCCGGAATACGCCATGAACGTGCATGTTTGAGTGGGATAGCGTGCAACGGAATATCGTTACGTCCGCTGCACATTGGTTTATGCGAAACGCTGCACGTTCGTCTCTTTCGATGTACTCTTGACCTGACCGAATCGACATGGAAGTCATGCCAGTTTCCCGCTTGATGCCGCTGGGCTCGAAGGCCGAGCGCGAAGCACTTCTCGAAGCGATACGCACGCAATTCTACGGTCTCGACACCGTCTATCCCCTCGCCGACGGCCGCACGGCCCGCCGCGTCTACCTCGACAGCGCAGCGTCAAACCTGCGCATGAAGGTCTCCGACGAGATCGTCCATCGGGCACTTGCACACTACGCCAACACGCACTCGCAGCTACATTTCGGTGCGCGCATTATGACGGACCTCTACCATCATGCCCATGAAATCGTTCGGAATTTCGTCGGTGCCACAGACGAGTTCACTGTCGTGTTTAATGGCAATGGGGTTACGGGGTGTATCAACCGGATGGCGCGGGTGCTGGCGGAGAAACGACCGGATCGGGATGTGGTAATTACATCGCTGATGGAGCATCATGCCAATGACCTGCCGCATCGAAAACATGCGCGGAAAGTGGTCCATATCCCGCTAGCGCACGACCCCGACGGCGAGGCGGGGCGGGTGGATCTCGAAGCATTGCAAGGAGCCATCGAAGCCCACGGGGGTCAGCTCAATTACGTGGCTGTCACATGTGCTTCGAATGTGACGGGCGTGACAAACCCAATTCATGACATTGCCCGGATGGCCCACGCGGCAGGTGCACTGGTGATGGTAGATGCGGCGCAGTCGGCGGCCCACGCACCGCTTTCCGTCACATGCAAAGACCCGGAAGAATGCATTGACGTGCTGGTGATGAGCGGGCACAAGATCTATACCCCCGGCAGTCCGGGCGTCATCGTGGCGCGGAAGGCGCTTTTTCAGGGATTGGAACCGCAGGACGTCGGGGGCGGCATCGTCAATTTTGTCGATGCCGAACGATATACGATTACCGACAATCTTCCCGACCGTGAGGAGACGGGGACGCCAAATATCCCGGGCGTCCTTGCCCTCGCCGCGACGATGTATCTTATGGGGCGCATCGGGATGGACGTGCTGGAAGAGGACGAGCGGCAGCTCACGCAGTATGCGCTCGACCACTTTCAGGCCATCCCCGGCCTCCGGATCTATGGGTCCCACCGCCTCGAAGTGGCCGACCGCATCGGCGTCATCACCTTCAACATCGACGACCTCCCCCACGGCTTCGTGACGGCCGTACTGAACGATTATTTCGGCATCGCCGTGCGCAATGAGTGCTTCTGTGCACAGCCCTTTGTGCGGCAACTTCTCGGCATCGCCGACGAGCACGGCGTAGCCCCCGATTCGTGCATGACACGTGTCCACGATCCAGCACAGAAGCCCGGCATGGTTCGCATTTCCTTTGGCTTGTACAACACGCGCGTAGATGTAGATGTCGAAGCCAAGGCCCTCCGGCATATCGCCGAGCATGCCGCCTCGTATGCGCCCAATTATGTGCCCGTCCCCGACGGCAGCGGCGACTTCCGGCACCGCACGTTTCGTTTCAAACCGGGCGAAGTCTTCAGTCTTGAAAACGAGGTGGATGATTGGCTGAACCGGGCCGGCACCTGACCAATCCTGCCCGTGGGGACGGAAAAAGATGCCGCCGAATGGCTTGGAAACGCTGCGGCCCCGGTGTTTAAGACGGTGTACACTCTAGGGCTTACCCCGCCCACTTCACACGGCGAGCGGAGGGTGATGCGCAGCCGAAGTCAGGGGATAGAGGGCAATTCGGAAGGGATGATCAGCGCCGCCTCGGGCTGGGCTCAGGTGGAATACATCTATTCTAAAAACAATGTCTTATGTGTTTGCGAGGGAGGGGGCTTCGGAATGGGAGCCTTCGGTTTGACGCGTCAAAACATGTGATTATGGCTTCAAAAACAGCGTTTTCGTTGAATGTGCATCATCCTGCGGGTGACGGCAGAAAAAGGAGCGAGAGGCAAGCTTTGGCTTGAATTTTGTTAGGTTTGCGTTAAGAAGCCGATTTTGCAATCCTCGTTTCATCCTTCGAATCACCATGCATGCTTTTGCTCCGTCTCGCCCCGCCATGCCCTCGTCCGCGCTGTTGATGTTGCTCGCCCGGTACGTCAATGGTCAGATCGCCGATATTTCGTGGAAAAAGCTCATGCATGTATTCGATCGCGCGGAGATGACGTCTCCCGAACGCCTGGCGCTGGCTCGATTTGTCAATGATTTACTGGCTGAGCGACGCGACAATTCCATCAATGTGCCAAAGCTAAAAGAGACGCGTGCACTTCTGAAGGAGACCAGGATCGCCTGAGAACAGACCACGTTATTCCGCCGCGGGCAAACGCTACCTCCAGCCTGCGGAGGTTTCCTTCCTGAGCTTGTGGCTAAGATGATGGAAGGATTTCCGATGAGAAAAGGCCTGACGGCGTCGTGCTCCGTCAGGCCTTTCCTTGTTCGTGTTCGGCCCGTCAGGCCACTCCTATTTCCGGCACGTCGCCGAGTGGCAGGTCAGCCTCGGTCGACGCGATCAGGGGGGATTCGCGGCGTGTCTCGAAGAAATGCACCTCGCTGCCGAACCACCCGACGGTGACGGCGGCGCGTAGGAGGAGGAAAACCTGTTGGATCAAAAACGGCCCCCAGATTCCGACGATTGTCATGGATGAAACAGTGGGGGCGATGAGAACGGCGGTCCCGATGAAAAACCATGCGGCATAAAGTGCGAATGATACACCCTGTCTGACGGGCCACGCTATTCCGGCTAGAAGAGCCCGTCCCGCAGGCTTGTTCTCCACAACGAGGGCGATACGGGCATAATCATGCATCAGGTCGATGAGCGCCGCGCCTGTAACATATATTGCCGGGAGGATCGCGAAGAAGATCCAGAATGTGCCGGCTTCCGAGTCCCAGAGCATGCGGAGTACCACCGTCCCGACAGCAGTGATGCCGGTCCAGGCAAGGAGGATAAGAAGAAAGTATAGGCCCAAGAGAAGCCCGCGGCCGGTAAATTGCCCTACGCCCTGCCAAAATGGTCGCACGCCACCATTGCGAATGGCGTGAACAAGTCCGACGCTTATCGCAGCCTTCCACACGAGGTACAGTGGAATCATCCAGAGCAACTGTCCGCCCATCGCGATCATCGTGTTCCCCGCTTTTTCCATGATGTCGGTCCACAGCACGAGGTCGAAGGCGTGCGCCAAATCGCCACTAAATCCTGAGGGGCCGACGGTGTTATTGAAAGCTATATAGACCGGCACCGTCAGGGTGAATGCGACGCACAAGTTTACGAGGTAGAGCAAGCCGACGAGGCCAGGGCGTTTTCGGATGGCGTCAAATCCGGCAGAGAAGGAAGAAATCATGACGATCGGATTTTCAAAACTGAGGGGATCGGGTTCTAAACGGCGTGTCGTCAGAGAAGGCCGGCGACGAGATAGAAGACTTGTTGGAGAAGCGTCGTGAAACGCAGTTGCTCCTTGCGCGCCATCACATTGTCGGAAGCAACCGCCTTGCGATTATTTAACCGGTTCACATCCAGCCACACCACATTTTCGGGGTCGAGGTATGCTTCTTCGATGGGTTGGTCAAACGTGAAGGATTTCCACTCGTCGCGGCCGTCCCATCCCAGTCTTTGCTCGGAGCCGTCGCCAAACCGGACGAGGAGTTTCTGCGGGAAAATGCCGTCGCGCTTCCGATGAATGCGCACCTCACTCTTATACGTGACCTCGGCCGTCGAATCTAACGCCGGTATGCGCTTATTTACGATCGCATCGACCTCATCGTCGACCACGACGGTGCCATAAACGAATTGATCGAAGAACCACCCAAGGTCCTGCCCGGAGACTTCTTCCGCGACGGCGATGAAGTCACGCGTGGACGGATGGCGAAAGCGCCAGCGGGCGTAATAAGTCTGGAGGATGTCGTGCATGACGTTCCAGCCTAGATAGCGCTCGAGGGTATTGAGAACCGTGGCGGGCTTGGCATACGACGCCTTGCCGTAGTCGCTGCTGAAGGCATATTTCCATGACTTTGTAAAAATGGCACCGCGGTCCGGATGGCTCTTGGTATAACTGATTCGCTGCATTTCACCGTCATTAATGCGGGCGAACGGCAGGTCCAAGACCGATCCCGGCCCGTACGCATCATCCATGATACGCGTTTCCATATACGAATTGATGCCTTCATCGAGCCAGGCTTCTTCAAATTCGTTGCTGGCGAGCATCCCGTAGAAATATTGATGGCCGAATTCGTGAATGGTGACGGATTCAGGAGCACGGATCCAAGCTGGCAAGCCATAATGGGTAAAGCCGCAGGTGATGAGAGTTGGGTATTCCATGCCATTGGCACCGCCGAGCCCATCGACGAGCGTAAGGGTGGTATACGGATAGGGGCCGACCCATGTGTCGAAGCGCTCCAAAGCGGCCTTTACCGCCTCAAAATGACGCTTTACCTGTGCCCTGTGCTGTGGCTGCATGAGCAGCCGAATATTGACATGGCGCCACGTATCGTGGAACTCGAGGTAATCGGGTGAGGCGGTCCATGCGAAATCATGGACGTCATCGGCGTGGTACGTGAGCGTACGCGTCACATCGTCCATAAGCTCGTTCACGCGCACGCCCGAGGCGCCGACAGTGTAACCGTCGGGCACCGTCATGGTTACGTCGTACGTGCCGAAGTCGGCGTAAAACTCGCTGTTCTCGTGAAATTGATGGGTGTTCCACTGCCCATGCGGGGCATCGGCAGGGACATACCGCTGCCCGGGGATCTCGTACACGCCGAGTTTCGGAAACCACTGCGCCACCATGAAGAACGTGTTGCCCTGTTCCGAGGTCTGCCAGCCCGTACGTGAAAACAGTTTGGGCAGCTTCGAGGTAAAGTCGATGTCGAGCGCGATAGTCTCGCCGGGTGCTACCGCGCGCGGTAGTTTGACCGAAATCACGGTGCGGTCGTCGGCGTTGTTGTCATCGGGCTGAATAAAGGTGATGCGATCCGTGAGGTCCACAAGGGGCGCAGCGGTGAGGGGTACTGCGTCACCTTGGTGTGCCGGCACGAGTTGCAGCCGGTTCACGTTGATGCCGCCCCGAACGTGGTCGCCGTGAGCTGAGAAGCCCCGGTGCTGCCCGCCGCTTTCGCGCATGAACGTGGAATGGGCGCTTTCGAAGGCATTCAGGTAAAGGTGAAACTGGAGTTCATCGACCGGCGACCGGTCAGGGTTTCGCCATGTGACGTGTTCGGTACCTCGGACGGTGTGGCTCTCTGGCTCCAGCGTGACGTCCATTGTGTACGAGACGATGCGGTCGCTGAGGGGCTTGTCGCTGATCGTCGCACGCTGTCCGAAAGTGGGCACGACGATCAAGAAAGCGAGTACCGCTCCGCTGAGACATTTTTTAAAGAACATGGAATAAGCCTGTATTCGGATAGGTTTTCGTTTCGCTGCCATCACACGTCCCTTTATCACAGACGCCATACGGAGACTGTCTCGGGTGGTTACGGCCGGAAAATAATGTACGTGCGGTGGCGTTTCGATCAAAGCGTGTTAGCGGGCGTTGAAACGGCTGGAAGCACTTGCTTTCCCGATGGTTGCTTCATGGGCGACGCGAACCATCACGTCATGTAGGCGGTGTAAATAGACATGAAGCTTAATTTCGCAACGGTGCTATTCCAACGGCTACTTCGTCCGGACTGGCGTTCCGATCCGAAATCGCATACTTGATCCCTTCACCCCCAGACATTCAAAGGCCCACTCCCCCGGCCATTCATGCACCAGATTACACCATACATCCATACGCTCTTCCGGTCACCCCCCAACCGCTAAACCCCATGTCCTTTCCCAGATTCGTCGAATTGTGTGAGGTCGGTCCCCGTGACGGCTTTCAGTTTGAGGAAAAAGCGATCCCAACTGAGGTAAAACTCGCCGTGCTTGACGGGTTGGCACATGCGGGCCTCCGACGTATTCAGGCTACCTCCTTCGTGCATCCGAAATGGGTGCCGCAGATGGCCGATTCAGAGGAACTTGTCGCGCGACTGCCGGCCAACGGTGGGGTGATCTATACAGGGCTCGCCCTCAACGTACGCGGGGTCGAACGCGCCCACGAAGCCGGGCTGATGTACGTCGACCTCTCTATTGCCACGAACGAGACGCACAGTCGCGACAACGCCAATATGTCGGTCGCGGAAGGGGTACTTCAGGCTGAAGAGATGGTCCGCCTTGCCCACGAATACGAAATGCAGCCTCAACTCGGTCTTCAGACCGTATTCGGATACGTCGCCCCCGGTGACACTCCCATTTCCGAGATCCTCGCACTAGTCGGACGCTTTGTGGAACTCGGCATCGAATCCCTTTCACTCGCCGATTCAACGGGCATGGCCAATCCGATGATGATCCGCGAGCGCGTTCGGGCCGTACAAAACGTCGCAGGCGGAACGCCGCTCGTGCTTCACCTCCATGACACGCGCGGCCTCGGTATGGCAAATGTTGTGGCTGCACTCGAATGCGGCGTGACACGGTTCGATACCTCTCTCGGCGGTATGGGCGGGTGCCCGTTTATCCCTGGCGCTACCGGAAATATCGCCACCGAAGATACGGTTTATCTCCTCGAACAACTCGGCATCGATTCCGGAATCGATCTCGACGAGGTGGCCGCATGTTCGCTTCGGATGGAAACGTTTCTCGAAAAACGTCTCCCCGGTAAAATCCATCAGCTACGGAGTTTGAAGGCGTCGGTTCGGTGAGCCATCCATGTCACATATCGGGCACGTATCGTGGAAGCGTGAAGAAAAATGTACAACCGTGCCCCAGGCCCTCCGATTCAACCCATATCCGCCCGCCGTGGAACTCCACAATGCGTTTCACCAATGCCAACCCGATTCCTGTGCCGTCCGTACCGGTATCCAGGCGATTAAAAAGACCAAAGACCATGTCCTGATACTTTGGATCGATTCCCGTACCATTGTCGCGCACCAGGCACCGCACTTCTCTGTCAAGTTCTTCTGCGCGTATCTCCACACGTGGCATGGGCTGATTCCCCATAAACTTGGCCGCGTTGTCCAATAGGTTTTGCCATACCTCCAGCAGCCGCATCCGGTCTCCGAAGACACTCGGAAAAGCAGAGGGAAGAACAACTTCGGCACCACAGGCATCCATTTGTCCGCCCACGAGTGTGAGAGCTTCCTGAAGAATTTCGGCCAGGGGTACCTGCTCAGGCGGGTTGATGAGTCTGCCGATTCGGCTCAGTTCGAGCAGTTCGCGAAGCAATTGCGCCATCTTGTCGGCGGCATTTCCGATGCGCGTCATGTCGTCTCTGACTCGCTCAATATCGCCGCGACTGAGATCGGTTTCAAGCAGGCCGAGGAAGCCTTTAATGGTCACCAGCGGAGATTTTAGATCGTGGGAGACGGTATAGGTAAAGCGCTCCAATTCCGCGTTTTTTCGCTCCAGTTCCTCATTTTGTATTTCTAAAGTGACGTTTTGACCTTCGAACCGCGCCAGCAATTTTTTGCGCTCCCTTTCTATTCGCCGCCGCTCATCAATTTCAGATTGAAGCGTCTGATTACGCGCCCGAATACTATGAGTCCGGGTTCGAAAGGCCCAAAAAGTGATCCCCACGAGGCCGACAAATCCCAACAAACGAAACCACCACGTAGCCCAGTATGGCGGTTTAATTACCACCTCGATGGAGGTACCTGTTTCATTCCACAACCCGCTATTATTCGATCCTTTCACATGAAATATATACCTGCCCGGATCCAAATTGGTATACGTCGCTGTCCGTCTCGTGCCGACGTATTGCCAGTCCGCATCAAATGGCGACAACCTGTAAGCATACGCATTCTTTTCCGGCGCTCTGAAGTTCAATGCGGCAAATCCGAACGTGATGACGGACTGATCGTACTGTAGCCGGATCTGCTTTGCCTCGGTGATGGGATGTCGCAGGGGATCCTTCTCACCGCCAAAGCGCACCGGTTTATTGAAGATCTGAAAATCGGTCAGAACGACAGGCGGGATGGCTGAATTCGCCCGGACGCTGTCGGGGGAAAAGCGCGTGTACCCGTTGATTCCGCCGAAGTACAGGGCACCGGAGTGGCTTTTTAGATAGGCCTTTTTTGTAAACGGCCCGGCCAAGATACCGTCGCTCCGATCGTAATTGACCACGGACCCGGCGTCAGGATTGAAAGCCGAAATTCCTTCGTTAGTGCTAATCCAGAGCCTGCCCCGGTCGTCTTCAAGCAGGCCGTTGATAACGTTGTTGGGGAGACCATCGCGAGTTCGAAATGCCGTAAACGTCTCCGTGGTCCGGTCAAAACGGTTGAGCCCGCCGCCCGCCGTTCCGAGCCAAAATCGGCCCTCCTGGTCCTCCGTCATCACGTAGATTTGACTTGCGCTGAGGCTGGTGCTGTCGGCCTCGTCGTGCCGGTACGTTCGGAAGCGGTCGCCTGCGCGATCGTATCGGCTCAGACCGTCCTGCGTGGCGATCCATAGCGTACCGCCGGCGTCCTCGTAGAGGCTCCATACAACGTCGTTTGCGAGGCTGCCTGCATCGTTGGGATCATGGTGGTAATGCGTGAATTGTCCCGTGTCGTAATCATATCGATTTAGCCCATCAAATGTGGCTATCCACAGTTGACCCTCGTGGTCTTCGAGGAGGTCCCATACGTGGGGACCACTCAGGCCGTTTGAACCGTCTTTGTCGAAAGGGATGTGTTCAAAAGAGCCCCGGTCTTCATCGAAGCGGTTGAGCCCTCCGAAATACGTGCCGACCCAGAAGTTTCCGTGCCGGTCTTTGAGCAGAGAGAGGACGGCATCCGCGCTGAGGCTATGAGAATTGTGCGGGTCATGCCGGTAGGCACGGAAGCGCCCGGAGACCGGGCTGAAGCGGTTGAGTCCGCCCTCGGTACCCACCCAAAGCGTTCCGTCACTATCTTCGAGAAAAGAGAGGACCCCGCTGTTACTGAGGCTGAAGGGATCGTCAGGACGATTGCGGTAATAGGCGAAGGCCGCATTGCGCCGATTATAAATGTTAATACCACCCGTATTGGTACCGATCCACAGGTCGCCTTCGTAGTCTTCGAAGATCGATCGTACGACGTTGCTGCTCAGGCTTGCTGCATCGTACGGACTGTGTCGATACGAATAAAACCTGCCCGTTACTCGATCGAACCGATTAAGGCCGCCGCCATCAGTGCCGACCCAGAGTGTGCCATTGCGGTCTTCCATGAGGCGCGTAACATGGTCGCTGCTCAGGCTGTACGGGTTACCCTGCTCGTGCCGGAAATGACTGAACGTACGCGTCTTTCGGTCAAAGCGATTAAGCCCGCCATGCGTGCCGACCCATAGTGTGCCGTCCCGATCCTCTCGAAGTGCCCATATATTCGAATTGCTGATGCTCCCTGGGTCGTGGTAGTCGTGGAGGTAGTGGACAACCGAGCCGGTGCGCCGGTCGAGGTGGTCGAGGCCCCGGTCGGTGCCGAACCAGAGATCCCCTGCACGATCTTCGAGCATGACATGGACATTGGGTGTACTCAAGCCTCGTTCGGCATTGGCCGCGTCGACCGTGAAATGGTTGAATGCCCCCGAGGCCGCGTCGAAATGGTTGGCCCCGCCGTAGGTGCCCGCCCAAAGATCGCCTTGTCGGTCCTTATAGAGCGAGATGACAAAATTATTGCTTATGCTTCCGGGGTCATCGTCCGCATGCCGATAGCGTACAAATGTGTCCGTCGCGGGATCATATCGGTTGAGGCCACCACCCCACGTACCGATCCAGAGTGCGCCGGAGCGGTCGACGAGCAATGCCTGAATCTGGTTCTGGCTAAGGCTCTGCGGGTTATCAGGATCGAAACGATAGATCTTGAAGGTATAGCCGTCGTAACGATTGAGCCCATCCGGGGTACCGAACCAAAGGAAGCCTTGTTGGTCCTCGACCACGGCTTCAACGGTCATATTGGAAAGGCCGGCGCTCTTTGTGAGATGTCCGAAACGCACTGCCTGAGACAGCGCCGGCGCGGGTTGTATGGTCAATAAGATGATAGCGACGGTGACTATCCTGGTAGACAACCCGGCGTTTTTTGACAAATCGTTGAGAAGCATAACGAATTTGGGCGAGACTCAACCTTATAATACGCATAGGCCCTGTTATAAGATAATATACAGTATCGTTGACGATGAAACGTTTGGGTCCAATCGCGGTGGACAAACATGGATCGGCAACCTGCGACGGTGTGTGTCGTTACTATGATAGGGGCCCGGGCGGCTGGGTCCGTCATCGCACAAAAGGAGGAGATGGGGCCATGAAGATCACACTCGACCTTTCTCGGGATGAACAGGAAATCCTGATTGCCATCCTGGACAATTATCTCTCTGACCTCCGAATGGAGATCTCCCACACCGACCGGCTGGACTTCAGGGAACAGTTGAAAATGCGAAAGCGGGTGCTTCGCAAAATGCTGGAGAAACTACGTATCCCTGAAGACCTCGCCCCGGCCTAGGCTACTTGCTGTTGGCTACTGGCCATGCGCAATTAGCTAACGCTGACAGCCATTAGCCTTCCACGTACGTCTCCACGGGCGGACAGGCGCAGACAAGGTGCCGGTCGCCATGGGCATCGTTGATGCGGCGGACGGCGGGCCAGAACTTGTGCGCGTGTGTCCACGGCGCCGGATAGGCCGCCTTTTCGCGAGAATACGGCAAGGTCCATTCGTCGGCCGTGACCACATAGGCTGGATGCGGTGCGTTCTTGAGAACGTTTTCCTCCGCGTCGGCAAGGCCGAGATCGACTTCCTGAATCTCCGCACGGATCGAGATCAGCGCATCGCAAAAGCGGTCGAGTTCGGCCTTCGACTCGCTCTCGGTTGGTTCGATCATGAGCGTGCCGCCCACGGGAAAGGAGACGGTGGGTGCGTGGTAGCCGTAGTCCATCAGCCGCTTGGCGACATCGAGTTCGGAGATGCCTGTGCGCGCTTTCAGGGGGCGAAGGTCGAGGATGAACTCGTGCGCCACCCGGCCACTGGCGCCGGTATAGAGCACATCGTAGTGCGGGCTGAGGCGGGTGGCCATGTAATTGGCATTGAGGATGGCGGCCGCCGTGGAACGTTTCAACCCCTCCGGCCCCAGCATGGCGATATAAGCCCACGAAATCAGCAGCACGTTGGCGCTGCCCCACGGTGCGGCGGCCACCGCGCGAATCGCCCGTTCGCCGCCGGTCTCGACCACCGGATGCCCCGGGAGAAAGGGCTTCAGATGGGCGGCGCACCCGATGGGTCCCACGCCCGGCCCGCCCCCGCCATGCGGAATGGCAAAGGTCTTGTGGAGGTTGAGGTGGCACACGTCCGCGCCGAAGTCGCCCGGACGGCAGAGGCCCACCTGCGCATTCATATTGGCACCATCCATGTAGACCTGCCCGCCGTGGGCGTGGATGATGTCGCAGATGCCCCGGATCCCCACCTCGAAGACGCCGTGCGTCGACGGGTAGGTGATCATCAGCGCCGCGAGCCGGTCGGCATATTGTTTGGCTTTGGCGCGGAGGTCGTCCACGTTCACGTTGCCGTGCTCATCGCATGCGACGATGACCACGTCCATACCCGCCATGACAGCGGACGCGGGGTTGGTGCCGTGGGCCGATGACGGGATCAGGCACACATTTCGGTGCCCTTCGCCGTGGTTCTCATGATAGGTGCGAATGACGAGCATGCCCGTATATTCGCCGGCCGCGCCGGCATTGGGCTGAAGGGAGATTCCAGCGAAGCCGGTGATTTCTGCAAGCCACTTCTCAAACTGCTCAATGAGGGCGTGGTATCCTGCCGCCTGATCCACGGGCGCGAAGGGGTGAATTCGGCTGAAGGATTCCCACGTGACGGGCATCAACTCGGCGGCGGCATTGAGTTTCATCGTGCACGACCCGAGCGGAATCATGCTGGTAGTCAACGACAGGTCACGGGCGGCCAGCCGGTGTAAATAGCGCATCATCTCCGTCTCGGAGTGATAGCTGTTGAAGACCGAATGGGTCAGATAATCCGAGGTCCGGATCGGCGAAACCGGGTCCATTTCCGCCGCTAGTTCAGCCGCCGTGAATCCGACGTTTTCCCCGCTGAAAACGGCGAAGAGGGTATCGAGATCGCCGGTGGAAGTCGTCTCGTCGAGGGCCACACCGATAGAGCCGTCGTCATAAGCGCGGAGGTTGATGCGGCACGTACGGGCGACGTCGAGTAGCCGCTTCGGCGCGTCGGTCTCGATGCGCAGGGTGTCGAAGAAACGGTCATGGCGGAGCGTAAAACCAAGGCGCTCGAGGCCTGAAGCCAGCACGCGCGTCAGGTCATGGATGCGCGAAGCAATGCGGCGTAGCCCTTCGGGGCCGTGATAGACGGCATACATCCCGGCCATGATGGCGAGGAGCACCTGCGCCGTGCAGATGTTCGACGTTGCTTTGGCCCGGCGTATGTGTTGTTCGCGCGTCTGAAGCGCCATGCGGAGCGCCGGCTTGCCGTCGGCATCGACCGAAACCCCGATGATGCGGCCCGGCACCTGCCGTTTGAAGGCTTCGTTCGTGGCGAAATACGCCGCATGCGGCCCCCCGTAGCCCATTGGCACCCCGAAACGCTGTGTATTGCCCATCACCACATCGGCCCCAAATTCACCCGGTGGCGGCAGAACGACGAGGCTCATCAGGTCGGCGGCGACGGCCACATACGCACCCGCGTCATGCGCCCGTTCACACACCCCGGCGTAGTCGTCGATGGCGCCGTCCGTCTCCGGGTACTGCACGAGCGCGCCGAAGACCTGGTCATCGAACGAGAAGGTCTGATGATCCCCGACGACCACCTTCACGCCGATGGGCTTGGCCCGCGTGCGGATGACCTCGATGGTTTGTGGATGGCACCCGGATGACACGAGGAACGTATCGCTCTTGCCGCGCCGCGCCAGCCGGTGAAACATCATCATGGCTTCGGCGGCGGCGGTGGCTTCGTCGAGGAGGGAAGCGTTGGCGATCTCCATCCCCGTCAGGTCCGAAATCATCGTCTGAAAGACGAGCAACGCTTCGAGGCGCCCCTGCGAGATTTCGGCCTGATAGGGGGTGTACTGCGTGTACCACGAGGGGTTTTCGAGCACATTGCGTTGAATGACCGGTGGCGTCACCGTGTCATGATACCCCATCCCGATAAAAGATCGGAAGACCTCATTACGATCGGCCCATGCGCGCAAATCGGTAAGCATCTCGGCTTCGGAACGTGCATCCGGGAGGTCAAGCCGGCGGTCGGTGCGGATGGGCGCCGGGACTGTTTCAGCGATCAGTTCATCGAGCGACGAAAGGCCGAGTGTCTCGAGCATCGTCTGGAATTCCGATTCCGAGGGACCAATGTGACGACGGACAAATGCGTCCGGGACGTTCAGGTTGAGGGCCATATGGGGGCTTGGGGATAGTGGATCGGGGAAGCGCGACCCGATGGGCGTGCGCGTTTTTTTCGGAAAACGCGACTTGAACGGGCGCAGGCTGCTCCTGTTCTAACCAATCGGTCGGTACGAGGGAATTTCACGCATCGAATGGCGGCGCCGTTTGAAGGCGCTCCAAGGCCTGTGCCGCGGCCGCCTGTTCGGCCGTTTTCTTGTTCCCCGCCGTACCCGAACCGGAAGACTCGTTTCGAATCAACACTTCGACGGTGAATTGCTTGTCGTGGCTCGGCCCTTCCTCTCGCGTCACGCGGTAAAGAGGCTGCGGCCACCCATGCGACTGCACATATTCGAGGAGCAGGCTCTTGAAATTATCTTTCCGCCTAGCCAAGTCGTCTATGTCCACCCGGTCGAGCACGCTATGTTGAATAAAGGTGCGAGCCGCTTCAGTTCCGAGGTCGAGGTATAGTGCGCCGATGAGCGCCTCGAAGGCATCCGCAAGGATGCTCGTATTTGTGCGTCCGGCCGTCTGCGCCATATTGTCGCTCATTAAAATCAATTTGCCGAGATTTATTTCGCGGGCTCGTGCAGCGAGCGCCAGTCCGTTCACGAGTTTGGCCCGAAGGCGTGTCAAGAATCCCTCGTCACGATCAGGAAAGTGACGGTACAGATAATCCGCAGTGATAAAGCCGAGAACCGCGTCGCCGAGAAACTCCAAACGTTCATTTGAATAGCGGTGTGTGTCGGCACGGCCTCGGAGCAATGAACGATGGGTCATTGCCCGGGCATAAAGGGACAGGTCGTCGACGGGCATGCCCACAATCTGCTCAATCGCTGAGCGATTAACCGGGCCGGTTTCCGACTTGTCAGGCGTCCTTCGAGTGGGCTGAAGGCGATCAAGAATAAATTGAAACAACGGCAATGGATCTGATAACGGGGACAAAAAGGGAAGCAAAAACAGGAGCGCGGGGCGCTCTACACAGCAGTTGCGCACCAAGATAATGGATTTGGTGGTCATTAGGTATCGAGGGCTGTTGGCTGAGATGGAAAGGGGGGCAGCCCCAGTACCGTGACCGTGAGGGAGCGGACCGCCCTTGCGGAATCACTGTAGGTCGATGTAACGATTCCTTCAATTAGCTCGTTGGCCGATGGCTGGTGGCTCGTAGCAGGGTGGCGGCACGCCCCCTCACGTCGTCTCGACCGAGGATCGCGAGTGGAGAGATCTCGCCGGTCAGGGATAGCATTCCTTTCCGGAAAGATTTTGTTCGCGAAAAAACCATGTCTGCGCACTAAATTTGGGCACCCCGCCATACGGATTCAAACCGTTATGTCTACTCCCGAAAACAGCCCGGCACCGACCGACATGAAGCTCTTCTCCCTCAACCCGACCACCGGCGAACACATAGCCGAGTACGCAACCATGACCGAGGCCGAGTGCGCGGCCTGCCTCGATGCCAGCGTCCGTGCTTTCGATGGACACCGCCGGACGACCTTCGCCGACCGTGCCCGGAGGATGACTCGTGCCGCCGAGATTCTGGAATCGCAATCTCGTCGCTTCGCTGTATTGATGACGCGCGAGATGGGCAAGCCGGTAACACAAGCGGAGGCCGAAGCGCGCAAATGCGCCCTTGTGTGTCGCTATTATGCAGAACGTGCGGCGGCGATTCTACGCGATGAAGTCGTGCCCACCGATGCCGCAAAAAGCTACGTCACGCACGAGCCGCTCGGGCCGATTCTGGCGGTGATGCCGTGGAATTTCCCTTTCTGGCAAGTCTTTCGCTTCGCCGCACCCGCGCTCATGGCCGGCAATACGGCACTCTTGAAACACGCCCCGAACACTACCGGCTGCGCCCTCGCCATCGAGGAGATCATGCGCGAGGCCGGATTCGCCGACGGCGTGTTCCAGACCCTTCGTATCGCGGTCGACCGGGTGGCCGGCTTCCTGTCCGATCCGCGTGTGAAAGCGGTGACGCTGACGGGCAGCGGTCGTGCGGGTAAGGCCGTCGGTGGGGAGGCGGGGGCCGCACTCAAACCCTCGGTGCTGGAGCTCGGCGGCTCGGATCCGTTCATCGTCCTCGCCGACGCCGACCTCGACCGGGCCGTGGAGGCCGGACTGCGGGCGCGGATGCAAAACAACGGGCAGAGTTGTATTGCCGGTAAGCGGTTTATTCTCGAAGCGCCCATTGCGGAGACCTATGTCGAGCGCTTCACGGTGCGGGCGGAGGCTCTTCGCGTAGGCGACCCGCTCGATGAGAACACCGATCTCGGCCCGATGGCCCGTGCCGATTTGCGGGCCGCCCTCCATGCGCAGGTCGAGCGTACTGTGGCTGAAGGTGCCCGTATACGTACGGGCGGGATCAATCCGGGTGGACCCGGATTTTTTTATCCTCCCACCGTGCTCACTGATGTGGCGCCAAGCAGCTTGCCTTTTCGTGAAGAACTCTTCGGCCCCGTCGCCGCGATGATCGTGGCCCGGGATGCCGATGATGCTATTCGGCTGGCAAATGAGACGCCTTTCGGCCTCGGTGGCACCGTTTTTACCGAAGATCGAGAGAAGGGAGAATCTGTCGCGCGCCGGCTCGAGGTAGGGTGTGCATTCGTCAACAGTATGGTGAAGAGTGACCCACGCCTTCCTTTCGGCGGTATCAAAGCCAGCGGCTATGGCCGCGAGTTGTCGCACCATGGCCTCCATGCATTCGTCAATGCCAAGACCGTGTGGGTAGAGAGTTGAACGCGTGCCAGGGTAATTGGTGTGTGGGCAAATGGGCGAAAGGAATTCGTATTCCGAACGTGATCCGTGTCGGGGCGAAGTATTTGCCATCAGCTATCGGCTATCAGACAGCAATCATCTGTCATCATCCTCCACCCACTGGCCCGTTTAAAATATTCATGAACTGAATGTACTCCTGATCATTGGGATCTATTTCGAGGAGGCGTTGGACGAGCGGGCGGGACTCGGCTTGCCGGTTGGTATTGAAATAGAGAGAAGCCAGATTGGCCAGCGCCAAGACGGCATCGGGATTTAATTGAAGAGCTGCCTTAAAATCTGCTTCGGCGCCCGCAAAATCTCGTTTCATCACCCGCACGAAACCCCGATTATTATAGGCATCGTCGAATTTCGGATTGGCTTGAAGTATACGGTCAAAGGTGGCAAGGGCTTTTTCGATTTTCCCGTTTCTGCTGTATGCAGTACCCAACTTGTTGAGGAAGCGCAACTGTTGGGGTTCTCGTTTGACGGCGCCTTCAAAATATTGAACAGCAGGACGCGTCTGTCCGGCAGAGAGAAAGGCTTCGCCTATGCGATAGAAGGTCCACGCGTCGTCGAGTTCACCTTCTTTGAACGAGGCAGCCAGTTTTCGGATGGCCGCGTAGTTTTTTTGCCAGAACCAGAGGCGAACGAGCGACGGGGCAAGCACCTTGTCCGAGAATTTACGCCGAGCCTTTTCGAGATACATGGCGGCGGAATCGAGCATGACGGGATTGTTCGTCATTTCCGAATAATAGGTCAGATAGCCATCGGCTTTGTCCCGGAACGAAGGCGTCTCGTCAAGCAGGCTCGCAATGCGGACGACGTTTTGCGTTTTGGTTCTTGCTTCATGTGAGAGGAGAGGCGCGGCGCCGGGTATCCTGATGTAATGGTCGGTAATGCGGACGTGGGGAATGTCGATAGAACCCGAAGTGGGCATATGGCAGGTTACGCAATTGTCTCCCTTGGCTTGCCGGGACGCGTCAGGGGCCGTACAGAGGTTGTTTTTTTCGGGCGTGTGGCAGGCAAGGCACGCCTGCCGAAAATGATCGACATCAACAGTTTCGATGGGTAGATGCGGATTGTGACAGGTCAAACACGTCATCGGTGCCGCAGCGCCGGCGTGGGATTGCCGAAAACACTGGGACATCGCAAGCCGGTCCGGATGGGATGCCATAATGAAATGTGTTGTACTATCCGGGAATCGGGGCCAGTATACATTCTCAAAATCAGAGAGCTTCATGCCCGGCCTAAAGTCTGTAGGCGACTTTCCTTTCCAAACGGCTGCGCCTTGCATGTGGCAGCGTCGACAAACGTCTAGTTGAAGATCCGGTGGCAACTTGGCAGGATTGACGATGGTATAATCAATCTCCTTCGACACATCGACAAGGTGACCCGCCTTTTTTTCCGCCACATGGATGGAGCCCGGGCCGTGACAACGTTCGCAGTCGATGCCACTCGGCACTTTCGTATAGCGGTTTTCCGAGCCCGGGACAAAATCCGGCAAGCCGTTATGGCAACTCATGCAGGCCACGGGGATGGGACGGCTAAACCGTTTACTGTTTCCACCTCTGAATTTTGGCGGCAAGTCCCATATTCCCTCTTGCGCGTACCACGTCATTGGCATTTGATAGAAATAACCGTTGACTTCCATCATGTGAGAGTTGGTGTGTTGCCCGGAGCCAATGATGAAGTCGATTTGTTCTACCCGACTAAAGATGGTATCCGGCCCGGCGAGGCGGTATTCCCTCATGAATAGGTCCTGCCCCCTGTGGAATGCCTGGTAGTACAGATTTTTTATGCCGTCATATACCGGGGCAGGATGGTCGAAGTTGGCGGCGCTCGCGCTAAGAGTGGCGGGCTTAAACGATCGCCCCATCTGGGCCTTAATATACGTTTCGTATTGGGCCGGATGACAGGACTTGCACGTTTCCTTGCCGACGTTAGTGGCTTCGGGAGAGAAGTTTAAATATGAGGAGGCGGAGGTATCTCCGGTGAGTTTGGTATCTGGTGTCCGGCCGCAGGCTGTGAAAAGTACCGCAAGCAACAGCAAGAAAAGGCCGGGGACCCTCCGAAAAATCGCGCGGGACATGCGGGTGCTTCCTTGGATTAAAGGTGCATGCTGAACGGTCGTCCCGGCCCAAAAGTTCGCCGCCAAACTGAATCGTGCAACCACCGCCGAGACCGAGCGTACTTTGTTTGCGCTCAGTCTTGCAAACATCATCTAATTTATAATCAGAACTTGCTCATGGCCGCCTGGATCTGGGTTCTAATTCCCATTACAGCCATCCTGGTTGGAGCCTTCAATGAATGGCTTAAATTTAAGTCGAAACAGACGAAGATCGGCACTTCGACCAGTGAACTGGAAAGCTCGGTGGCCAAACTCGAACACCGGCTTCAATCCTCGGAAGAAGATAGGAATACGTTGATCCGGCGGGTCCAGAATCTTGAGACTATTGTCACGAGCCAAATGTGGGATGCACTCAATGACGAGACTCTCGCTCCGGCCGAAAAAGATCTCGCGCTGGCCGCTGCCCGAACGTCGCTGGCCCTTCCGGATGAAGACCCCGATGCGGAAAAAATAGCTCAAATGGCACGGAGACTGAAATTATAGAGGAACTTTACCGTTCATCCTGTCCAGGATAAACAAGGTATCGTACAAGTGGTCCTGTATAAATCACTTCCGTCTCCGAAGGCTTGTGATTGCGTTGGCGATATAGCCTGATTAGCAAGCCGCCGACTGCACCCATACCGATTGCTGCTAGTCCAGAATGGCGTATTTTCCGGTACATGCCGGAGACAATGCCATTCGGCCCTGTCCGGAGTCCCCTTACTGTGCCGTAAATTGCTGTGACCATGAGTCCTAAAGACGCTCCGTCCATGGCAGCATTTACACGGGTGGGCCGGTGCCGCTGAATGTAGATTTCCTTGATTTCCTTGGTCTGTTTTCGATAGATAATTCCGCTTCGTTTTCCGCGCCACGTGGTATTTCTAGGGGTCATCACTACATTTTCAGCATATTCATATTGACGTCCGTCATAGAGTTCCACAGAGACGATGCGGTGTTTGAGTGATTGATTGATATCGTGCGTGGCAGCAATGATCGGCGTAGGTTTGGTAGAATTCCGGCCGCCAAGGCATCCTCCTGTGAGGAGCATGCACACGCCCAAAGACATCAATAGATTACGTGAAGGGATCGCTGTCAAAATGCAAATGGACCAGGATGAAAAGAGACTTGTCGCTCAAAATTTGAGCGAGGTGAGATCGGGGAGGAGCCTACCGCACGTGGTGGCATTTCAAAGTCGATTCATGTTATGAATCCGTGGGTTAATGCCGCATTCTTTGCGAACAAAGTAACCCGGGGAGAAGCTCTTTATTTTTCCGACATGACGCGATGACCATTCCGGTGTGCGAATCTGGGATGGTCAGATTGAGAGTAAAGATCGCCGGTAAGAAAATGCGCTTTATGAAACTTCGATGTAGGGCGAACCTAAAAATCAATCTGTGGCATTAAAAGCGGTCCTATGAAAACGGCCATTCCCGGCAAAATAAACTTATCAGTAAACGTATCTTCCCATGGCGATCAAAACAGTAGATATGGAGCAGCTTATCCAGAAAACGGGTAACATTTACGAGACGGTCGCGATCATGGCTAAGCGATCACGTCAAATTTTTACCAATACGAAACAAGATCTGGACGAAAAACTTGCGTATTTCGAGGGGTTTGAGCCGGAAATGGAAGATCCGCGTTTCCAGGAAGAGCAGGCTCGTATCTCTCTTGAATACGAAGTTAAGCCGGAAGCAACCGAGCGGGCTATTGAGGAGATGATGCATGACGAGGTGTATTTTCGCAATGCCGCTGAAGGAGACGATATCTAATTTCGACCTACGGTATCAAATTGTATACGGATAGATGCTTTTTGGTCAATCCTTTTTTGTTGGTACTCTCTGATAGGCCGAAGCATCTCTCGAACCGCCGATCGAAGGTAGAACATTCCTCATGCCATCTTTCAACGTGATAACGCGTCTTCTCGACGCCCGAACGCAAGGACGAGGCGCAGATGGAGGTATAGTATTGTTACTAGATCGAGGCGATTCATGCGGTCGGTGGGTAATTCAGGTTGTTTTGGTGGGCTGACGCGGCCCATCCACAGGGCCATTTTCTCTGTCAATGCCACCTCGCCTGGAAATCGATTCGGTGGTAGATGCGCGGCATAAAAGGCCTGCTTGCGGCTCAAGCGTTCATAAACCGCCTCATGGGCTTTGAGCGAAGCGGCTTCCGGCGCGGCAATCATCTCGCCGCCAACAAGGTAGTCGCGGTAGATAAACGGCAGTTCTAGCAAGGCCGACCCAACGGCCGCCGCCGCTTCCGGCATGTTTCGCAGGCTGACCTCCGCCGCACGCGCCGTCGTGGTAGCGACGAAACAGAGCGTCTCTTCGGCCAAGAGCTCAGGGTTGCCGCCCTCGACAGCCGCCAACGTATGGTTGGCGAGTTCTTGCGTGGTGCTCAGGACTCCAAGTGTGGAAAAGGCAACGAACCGGACCAGTCGGTCGATGGATGGGGGAGACTGCGTCATTGAATCTAGATGCCGGCGTTCACTCAAAAGAAGATGCGTCGGGGGGGTCGGTGGACGTTAGCTTTTGGATGACCATGATGCGCACCGGCCGCCCCCACTGGTGCATTGTGACGCAATATTCCGTCCGGTATTCGAAGTGGACGCGCAGGCCATCTTTTTGAAAGCCCGTCTCCAGGTTGAGGGGGAGGTAGTTCACGCCGTCATCACCCCGGATGCCAAAAAAACCACCCTCGAGCCGGACATGCGTCACGACGCCGGTGACATATTGCATCGGTTCCGGCTCACGTTTCATGGCGGCTAATTCTTTGGCTTGTCTTTCTCTTCGCCTCCGATGGACTCGCGCATCTGTGTATCAGCCTGAATGTTGCGAAGGTTGTAATAATCCATCACACCGAGATTGCCCGAACGGAAGGCATCGGCGATGGCCCGTGGCACTTCGGCTTCGGCGGCCACCACGTGCGCGCGCTGTTCGACGACCGAGGCGCGCATCTCCTGCTCGTGTGCCACGGCGGCGGCTCGGCGCTCCTCTGCTTTCGCCCGTGCAATTTTAAGGTCGGCCTCGGCCTGTTCAGTCTGAAGAGCCGCCCCGATATTATCGCCGATGTCGACGTCGGCGATATCGATGGAGAGGATCTCGAAGGCCGTGCCTGAGTCGAGCCCTTTCGAGAGCACGACCTTGGAAATAGAGTCCGGATTTTCGAGCACTTCTTTGTGTGTCTCGGCCGAGCCGATGGTGGACACTATGCCCTCCCCCACGCGGGCGATGATGGTCTCTTCGCCGGCCCCGCCGACGAGTCGCTCGATGTTGGCGCGGACGGTCACGCGTGCCACGGCGCGAACCTGAATACCGTCCTTGGCCACGGCCGAGACCGGGGGCGTCTCGATGACCTTCGGGTTGACCGAGACTTGAACGGCTTCAAAAACATCTCGCCCCGCCAGGTCGATGGCCGTCGCGCGCTCGAAAGTCAAGTCAATGTTGGCTTTGTCCGCCGAGATGAGCGCATTGATCACGCGCTGCACATGGCCGCCAGCCAGAAAGTGGGCCTCCAGTTGGGGCGTATACAAATTGATACCGGCTTTGTGAGCCGTGATCATCGGGCGGACGATGGAGCGCGGTGGTACCTTGCGAAGCCGCATCCCGACGAGGTCACGCATGAGTTTGAGTCGAACCCCCGAGAAGAAAGCGGTGATCCATAAACCGATGGGCACGAAATACATCAAAATGATGAGGCCAAGGAGGATCAGTACGATCACTAGCAGCCCCGCGGTACCAACGAGCGTTTCCATAGTCACCTGAAATGTTTGAGTGAAGGAAGGTCGTGTGTGTCAGACGCGCTTCCGATAGTCGCCGCTCCGCCCGCCCGTTTTGGCGCGTAGTTGGACGTCCGAGATTCGAATCGCCTTTGTGACCGCCTTGCACATATCGTAAATCGTCAGTGCGGCAACTGATACGGCGGTCAGCGCCTCCATCTCAACGCCCGTGGGACCGACGCTTTTGGCATAGGCCCGGATAGCAACGGCGTGATCGGCTTCCCGAAGCGTGAGTTCCACATCCACGCCACGCAAGAGGACATCGTGGCAGAGCGGAATGAGTTTGCTGGTGTGTTTGGCGCCCATGATGCCGGCAATCTGTGCGGTGGGCAGCACGTCGCCTTTGTGGATGTTGTTCGCTACGATGAGCTTGAAGGCCTCTTCGCCCACATACACACAACCCTCGGCGACCGCAGTGCGCACGGTGTTGGTCTTTTCGGCCACATCCACCATTTGCACACCACCCTGTGGGCTCACATGAGAAAGAATGGGTACATCTGCCATGGAAATACTCCTAAACGACTCAAATTCCATTTGAAAATAAACGCCGGAAGATAGGTGCGAGTTGCGCGAAGGGCAAGGTCTTCTCCGTAGCGAAGGACCGTGACAAGGGCTTTTCTGCAAATGAGCGCCGGCATCGAGATAGTTCTATCAGCCGCCGATCAAAATCATCGGGCGATTTTCCGCCGATGCCAGTTCGTGCATCCCCGCGTGGGCAGCTTTCTTATGGGTCACCGCCGTAGTGATAAGTTCGCGGAGGGCACCGTCGGTTGCTCCGTCGCGAATCGCATCCCGTAGGCTGACCTCGGCGCGCCCGAAGAGACAGACCTTCAGGTTGCCGTCGGCCGTGATGCGGAGGCGGTTGCACGTCCCGCAGAAGTCATCACTCATCGACGAAATGAAGCCCACGCTGCCCCGAAAGCCCGGAACCCGGTAGTTCTTTGCCGTGTCGTTCGGGGCATCTTGTCGCCGTTCGAGCGCCGGGAAACGGGCCTCGATAAGCCGGATCATTTCCCGATAGGGGAGAAAGCGGCCATCCGTCCACCCGTTGCCGCCGAAGGGCATATATTCGATGAACCGCACGTCGATGGGGTGCGCCTCAGTGAGGGCCACGAAGTCGACGAGTTCGTCCTCGTTGAAACCGCGCATGACCACGCAGTTGACTTTGAGCGGGGTGTATCCGTGGGCCATGGCGTCATGGATTGCACCACGTACAACCGTGAAACCGTCGTGCCGTGAAATATCCTTGAATCGATCCGACCGGAGGGTATCGAGGCTGATGTTCAGATGCGTGACGCCGCCGGCCTTCAAGCCGGGAAGCATCTTTGAAAGGAGCAGACCGTTTGTCGTGATGGCAAGGGTCTTCAGGCCGGGGAGCGCACCGAGGCGCCCGGCCAGATCGACGAATCCCCGCCGCAAAAGCGGCTCGCCGCCGGTAAGCCGGATCTTGTCCACACCCTCCCGCACGAACAATCCGGCCAATCGTTCGATTTCCTCGAAGGTGAGGATTTCTTCTCGCGGCTTGAGTTCGACCCCGTCCTCGGGCATGCAGTACCGGCAACGCAAATTGCACCGCTCCGTCAGGGAGATGCGAAGATACGTGTGCCGACGACCGAAGGTGTCCGTGAGCATGCCAGACAATTTTTACGTAAACGTAGGGTCAAAGCATCCGCGAGGAAGGCGCCAACCAAAACGACAACACCCCGATGCTTTGACCACGGGTGCCCGATGAGGGTCAATCGCCGTGGTTCAACGTCAAAGGGCGCTGTGCGTTCGCCCTTCGCGTCAATCGTCCGTTCGTTCATACACGGCCTTCCCACCGAGATACGTCGCGACGACATGCGTCGTGAGGATTTCCGGGGCGGGGATGGTCATAATGTCGCGCGAGAGGATGTCGAAGTCAGCAAATTTGCCGGGTACGAGTGAGCCGAGGCGGTCCTCGTCGAAGCCGGCATAAGCCGCGCCGAGGGTGAAGGCATGCAGGGCCTCCGGGCGTGTGAGGCGCTGCTCGGGATACCAGCCGCCCTCGGGCCAGCCTTTCGCGTCCTGCCGTGTCACGGCGGCATAGAAGCCGAGCAACGGGTTCACCTTCTCCACCGGGAAGTCCGACCCGAAGGCCAGCGGCGTGCCCTGGTCGAGAAACGAACGCCAGGCATAGGCGCCGCGAATGCGGTCCGGACCGACGCGGTCCTCGGCCCAGTACATGTCGCTCGTGGCGTGGGTCGGCTGCATGGAAGCGATGACGCCGAGGGTTTTGAAGCGCGGGATGTCGCTCAGGGCGACGACCTGTGCGTGCTCGTCGCGATGGCGGCCTTCGGGCGTGATGCCGGCTGCCTCATAGCCGTCGAGCACCATCCGGTTGCCGCGATCGCCGATGGCGTGGGTGTTGACCTGATAACCGCAGGCGAGCGCGGCGCGCACGTCGTTCGTGAAATGTTCGGGCGTCTCGCGGAGCAGCCCCTTATTCCCCGGGTCATCGGAATAGTCGGCGAGCATAGCGGCGCCCCGGCTGCCGAGCGCACCGTCGGCATAAAACTTCGCCGAGCGGACGGTGAGTTTGTCGCCATAATGGAGGAGGGGCCTATTGCAGTACTTGTCGAACGCGGCGCCCCGCCCACCGACCATGGCATAGACGCGGAGGTTAAAGTCCCCGGCATCGATGGCCTGCTTGTATAGTTCGAGAACTTCTTCGCTGACACCCGCGTCGTGGATGCCTGTCAGGCCATATTTCGACGTCTCTCCGATGGCGAGTTGAAGGGCACGGGCGTATTGTTCGTCGGCCCAAACCGGTTGATGTCGCCCGATGATGCCCATGGCGGCATCAATGAACACGCCGGTGGGCTCGCCCGAGGCGTTGTGGACGATGCTGCCGCCCTCGGGATCTGCCATGGCACGGAGCGAATCCAACCCGACCACCCGGAGCGCAGCCGTATTGGCCCATGCGGCGTGCCCGTCGATGCGCCGGACCCAGACGGGGCGGTCGGGGAAAGCCTCATCGAGGTCGGCCCGCGTGGGAAAGTCGTGCTTCGGCCAGTCATTCTGGTCCCAACCTCGCCCCGTCAGCCAGTCGCCTTCTGACAATGTCGCAGCGAAGGCCTTCATGCGGTCGAGAATTTCGGCTTTCGACGCGGTGCCCACGAGATCTACCTCCATCATGCTCGTGCCCTGTCCCATCAGGTGTGCGTGTGCGTCGATGAGGCCGGGAATGACCGTCTGCCCACCGGCATCGACGCGTGGGGCGTCGGGATAGGCTGCGAGCACATCAGCCTCACTGCCGACCATCGCGATCTTATCCCCGGAAACGGCCATGGCCTCCGCCGTGGGTTGGCCGGCATCCACGGTATAAATGCGGGCGTTGTGGAGCACCCATACGGACGGCGCCGGACCGCTGCCAGTACACGCCGCCAGCATGACGAGGGCAAAGACGCCGAAAACGGTCAGGAAGGGGTGAGAAAGGTTCATGGGGAAATCTCGGTGGGGTAAGAAGGATGGCAAGGGAAGGCACGCCGCATGGGCAAAAATAGAAAATAGCCGGGACTCTCTAGGGCGAATGTATTGTATCATCCGATTTGTGCGGCATAGCCGTGTACGGAAGTGCACCAGCCTGGATGAATAAAGAACGTCGAATTACGAAGTGGCTTGTCACCATCCACGAGCCACCGGCCGCCGGCTTAAATATCAGCGGCTTTCGCCCGTTTTTCCACCGACAGCGTTACCGGTCCGTCATTGACGAGATGTACGTCCATCATCGCCCCGAAGATGCCGGTTGGGACCGGCCGGCCGAGGTGGCCGGAGAGCCGGAGCGCAAAGTCTTCGTAGAGCGGTTCGGCGATGTCGGGTGGGGCGGAGGCGATGAACGACGGGCGGTTGCCTTTGCGGGCATCGCCGTACAGGGTGAACTGCGAGACGACGAGTGTCTCGCCTCCGACATCCGTCAGCGCGCGGTTCATGCGGCCCTCTTCGTCCGCGAAGATGCGCAGGTTGGCGCATTTCCGGGCCAGCCATGCCCCCTCCGTTTCCGTGTCGGTCTGGTGTACGCCGAGGAACACCAACATCCCCGGCCCGATCCGAGCGACGGTATTGCCGTCGACGGTCACCGAGGCTTCGCGCACGCGCTGAACGAGGGCGATCATGGCTGGGCCTCCGGGGCTTTCGCATCCGAGAGTCGCTCCCGGAGGTGTTCGACGAATTTGCGCATGGCGCGCCCGCGATGGCTGACGGCATTTTTCTCCCCGGCCGTCAATTCGGCAAACGTTCGCTTGTGGCCGTCCGGCACGAAGAGGGCATCATAGCCGAATCCGCCCGAACCACGTTCCGCGGCGAGGATGGTCCCGGGGCAGATGCCCTCGAAGTATGTTGTTTCGCCGTCCATGGCCAGCACGGCGATTGTTCGGATTCGAGCGGAACGGTCAGTCATGGCGGCAAGCTCACGGCAAAGGAGGGCGCGATTGTCGGCGGGGTTACAGGCGGGTCCGGCATAGCGGGCGGCGTGGATGCCGGGGCGTCCGCCGAGGGCCGTCACTTCGAGGCCGGTATCGTCGGCGAGGGCGGGCAGGCCGGTGTGCTCATGGAGCGCCATCGCTTTTTTGCAGGCATTGCCCTCCAGCGTCGGAGCGTCTTCCTCGACGTCGGGAGCATCCGGGAAGTCGGTTGCCGCGTGGAGGGTCACGGGCAGGTCGGCCAGGAGAGTGCGTATCTCGGTAACCTTGCCCGGGTTGCGGGTGGCGAGGACAATTTCGAGGGGGTGCTTCATGGGCCAGAGGTTCGATGCGGAGTGACGGGTGGGTAAATAAGTACGACTGCGAAACTAATGCCTCGGAGAGGCCCTAACGCTCGGTGAAAATTGCTGTAATTCATTGCAAACCTTGAGGGAGGGTCGCTATGAGAAAAACACATATCCGCGTGCTTCGGCACGTGGTCCAGTCCGCTATGCTTCTGGCCGTTTTTGCAGGCGTTGGGGAGCCGCAAGCGCAGGCGTAACAGCGCTTCGAACATCAAAGTGAAATGTGGTGGGGGCAACTCGAATCCCAACTCGACGATTTACTTCATTCGCCCGACATAGGGGTGCAGGAACCGGCGCTTCAGCACATCATTTGCTTCGCCAAGCATTACGCCGATCGCGTTGATTTGAGCCGTTCAGCGGCGAAAATCCTCAACATCTATGAACGCGACACCCGCGAAGGACGACGGATATAGGCCCTTTCCGCGCTCCATGCTCTCGATAGCGAGTTTGCCATGATTCGCCTGCGCGAGCACATCCGACGGGAGCAGTCTTCCAGGCTGAAACAACTCACACTAGCTGTGCTCACTTCCTACTATGCGCGGCATACGATTTGACGACGCTCGACGATTGCACCAATTTTTCCTACTTCTGTTTCGTGTTTAAGGCTGGCGGTCACCGATCCCTAAAAGACGAAACCATGAACCGCAGATGTTTGTTTACATCGGGTGCGCATTCTTATATTAGAAGGCTTTCTCAAAATACAGTCGATTAGAGCCAACCCAGGGAGGGATTTGTCTTGCCAGTAGGAATTAAAGTACGTGATAACGAATCCATCGATCGCGCCTTACGGCGTTTCAAGCGTGCCGTGAACCGCAGCCGCGTATTGCGCATCTATCGCGCCAACATGGCATTCACCAAACCCTCGGAGGAGCGGCGCTTGGAACGAGAAAAAGCTTCTCGCAACGCAAGAAAACGGTCTCGGTATTAAATTCCGAGTTGACTCCCAGCATCCACACGGTATTCCGTTATAGATTTTTTCAGGGGTGATCTCCTTTCGGAGATTGCCCTTTTGCGTCTGTATCGGCGTTGCCCACCGGTTGGTTTCACCCCGGTTGTCGTCCGATTTGCATAACGAGTTCGATAGTCTTTCCGTTTCGGATGACGGAGCAATGGATGCGGTCGCCGGGGCGGAAGTCGTACAGACGCGCCACAAAGTCGCTCTGGTTTTCGACGGCTTCACCTTCAACCGCAACGATCACGTCATAGGGCTGAAAGCCTGCGGACTCAGCGGGAGAATTCGGGTCGAGGTCATCTACTACAACGCCGTGGGCAGAATTAAGTGAGAGGGCTCGTGCGATGCGTGCGTTGACATTTACGCCATAGAGCCCAATGTAATATGAGCGATCTACGGCGCCTTTGTCGCGCAATTCTTTCACGACACGCTGCACCTTGTCTCCGGGTACCGCGAAGCCAATCCCAATGGAACCACCCGATTCGCTGTAAATGGCCGTATTGATACCGATGACCTCGCCGAGGGCATCGACGAGCGGCCCGCCTGAGTTGCCCCTGTTGATGGCCGCATCAGTCTGAATCATATCGCGATAGATATGGCCTTCTTGCGGCTGAAGATCTCGCCCGACCGCGCTCACAACGCCAATGGTTACGGTGGGGTCGGTGGCTTCGAAAAGGCCGAACGGGTTTCCGAGGGCGATCACCCATTCCCCGACGATGGGCCGTGGGTTGGCAGCAAAGGCGAGATAGGGCAGCGGTTTGTCCGGTTCCACCTTGATCAGGGCAATATCGCTGGCCGGATCACTGCCGAGCAACTTGGCCTCAAGCGTGTTTCCGTCCGGAAAAGCAATAGTGATGGCAGTGGCATGGCCTGCTACGTGGTCATTTGTGACGATATATCCGTCAGCTGAAATGACGAAACCCGAACCAAGGCTCTTTACCTGGCGCTGGAGGACCCGCGGACGCCGCCGACCATAAAAGAATTCGTAGAACGGATCAGAGAATGGATCACGGTAGCGTACCTGCTCCATCGCCGTTACGTTGACGCTCACCACGGCCGGTGCGACGGCATCCACGGCTCTTGTCAAAGCCGTCTCGCGGCTCCTGTTAATTTCGTCCCGGGGGGGCACCGGTGATTCCGGACGCTGCGGCGCCGGGGACATTTGTTGCGATTTTACGTCGTGTTCGCATCCAAAAACAGCTGAACATATCAAGAAAAGCAGCAAGAAACGAGACATAGTGGACAACTGGTTATTGGCGTTTTGATGCCATTAAAAAAAGACTGGAACGTAATACGAGGCTTCATTCATGGGGTTTCTAAGATCATTGGTTGTCGGGTTGATCATTATCGGTAGGTCATGAATGGTTCTTACATGCGATTTATTGGGATGGAACTAAAGGACCGGACGGGGCCGTCGATACCAGCGTTGTCCACCGTTTTACCTCTGTAAATGACAGCGATTAGATAATGAAGCGACAGATTTCTATAGCCTTGATGCTGGGTCTGTTTGGCCTCTACAGCGCAGGCTGCGACGCATTCAAAACAGATACCGCAAGTACATCGGGCATCGTGACTTTGACGGGAACCGTTCTCAATAGTGAGACCAATGATCCCGTCGTGGGTGCATTCGTTACGATAACGCCACAGAACCTACTCATCGAGGCCGATGATCAGGGTCAATTCAGTGTCGATGTGAATATCGATAGCACCATGAACGTGCAGGTGACCGCTACCAAAGATGGATTCACAGAATCATCCGTCACCGTCCTTGCCTTGGCTGACCGGGTGGTCGAAGTACCTACTATCAGACTGCAACAATTAATTGCAGAAGAGCCAGTATCGGGGAAGGCGTCAAATATACTGCTCCTGAGCCAATCCGAAAGTAGCATTGGCGTGAAGGAATCTGGGTCTCAAGAAGTTGCGAAGGTAACATTTCAAGTTGCCGATTCACTCGGCCGTCCCGTCATTTTGGATAATTTGGCAAAAGTACGATTTAGCTTTGGCGCTCATCCGGATGGCGGTGAATTCATCTTCCCGGAAAGTGCTCCGACCGATAATACTGGAAAGGTGACCGTAAATCTATCAAGCGGGACTAAAGCAGGTGTCGTACAAATTGTCGCGCAGACCACTGTGGACGGACGCAAAATTCGTTCGTTGCCCGTTGCGGTTGCGATACACGGGGGCCTACCGGATCAAGCCCATTTCAGTATCGGGCCCAGCCTGTTCAATTTCCCGGGATTGTTAACGATGGGTCTCACTGATCCAATAAGCGTTATTGTGGGGGACAAGTATAGCAATCCCGTTAAAACGGGAACGGCTGTCTCCTTTTCGTCAACGCACGGTGTGATTGCCGGGTCTGTTCAGACGGATGGTTCCGGGAGGGGATCAGTCAATCTTACGTCCGCGAATCCGCTCCCATCAGACGGTATTGCCGTTATTACTGCGGTCACTGCCGATGAAAACCAGAATGAAGTCATTGGGCAGACGCCAGTTGTATTCTCGGGTGTCCCGGTTATTTCGGTCAGCCCCTCGGTAGCTCAACTCGACCAAACATACGACGTAACCCTAACGGATCCGAACGGCAATCCGCTTGCCGCCGGAACGAATCTCAGTGTACGCGTGGAAGGTACCAAGGTGAAGGCTGTTGGCAATACGGGCGTGACACTTGATGACACGGCGTTTATTGGTGGCATGAGTTACAGTGACGTTCTGCGTGGGCCCGGAATCACTGAATTCACCTTCCGGGCAGTGGAGGACTTAAACCTCGACGAGACCGGATCGCCTGTAGTCGAATCTATTACTATTCGAGTCGCTGGTCCCAATGGGACGCTCGAAATTGTGTTGACGGCCGCTGGAAAGACGATGACGCTGACGGAAGGAGCTACGCTCCAAACCCTCGCGAACGGTATTGTCCAAGCACGTGCCGGGAATTAAAAAAGAAGTTGTTTAGTAGGGTCTCTGGGTCGTCCTCGTGAAGCAATTCGCTGGGACGACCTTGTCTTTTTTGCGATCAGGATATTAGTTTTGTGACGCTCTGCCTCTCTCGTAGGGCCCATACTCCTTCCGGCTGCGCACTCTTGCTAAGGCTCTTCATTTTCTGTTTTGTCCTTCGTGCCGTGGTCGGCCACGCCCAAGATCGCCCCAGTGACGCGGCGCTCGGTCTGTATGAAATGACGGACAGCGCATCGGTCGCCATGCCTGTAGTGCGCCGCCGAATACTCATGCGGAAAGACTCACTCTGGAATCGCGCACTTCGCATCCATTATAATGCCCTCGTGATGGATGGTCACATTGACACGCCTACGCTAATGTTGCATGACAAATATGATTTCGGCGTGCGTCACCTTAGCCGACAAGCCCAGGTGGACTTGCCCCGAATGTTTGACGGCGGATTGGATGCAGCTTTTTTTTCGATTTTTGTACCCTCTTATTTTGGCGAAGGTCAGCGGGCCACGGCGCGTGCCCAAGTAATGATTGCCGAGGTCAAGCGGCAGGTGGCTGCCCATGCCGACACCGTCGCGATGGCGTACTCTACGGATGATGTGAGGCGCATCACGCGGGCCGGGAAAAAGGCTATCCTCATGGGACTTGAGGGCGGCCACGCGCTCGCTGCCTCACCGGACGTGCTGCGTGAACTGTACGACGAGGGCATCCGATATGTCACCCTCACCCATGTCAACACCAATGCCTGGGCCGATGCCTCACAGTCGCCGCCCCGGTGGGGCGGGCTCAATGATCTCGGCCGCCGGATGGTCCGGGAAATGAATCGCCTCGGTATCCTCGTCGACCTCTCGCACGTCTCGGACTCCACGTTTTATGATGCCATTGCCGTCACGAAAGCGCCGGTCATTTTGTCGCATTCCTCCGCCCGTGCCCTGACCGATGTGGTTCGCAATGTCAATGACGACATGCTTCGGGCCGTGGCCGCGAACGGCGGCGTGGTAATGATCAATTTCTATGCTTCGATGGTCAACCGGAGGCTCACACCCGAGGTGATGGACGAAGTTTACCGGCGCCTCGGCGGGCGGCACGGGGACCTGCGGCGAATGTGGGACGTGATTGCCGACGTGCGCCACGAACGAGGCATCCCCACCGGCACACTCGACGACGTCCTCGCGCACATCGACCACGCCGTCCGGGTGGCCGGCATCGACCATGTGGCCCTCGGCTCCGACTTCGACGGCGCCCGCATGCCTCACGGCCTTGCCGATGTGACGCGCTTACCGTGGGTCACGTATGGCCTCCTCAAACAAGGTTATTCCGAAACGGACATTTATAAAATCCTCGGCGGCAATACGCTACGCGTACTCGAGGCGGCGGAACGGATAGCCCTTCCACCTCGTCCCTGAGTCATGGCGATAACGAATGTTCATCCATTTCACCTGCGGTGCCTAATGATAGCCGGGATGTTCTTGCTGGCCTCCCGGCCGACTCATGCACAACCAAGGGGCTCGGCGACCCTTATCGGTGCCGTGGTTGATGCCGATACGCAGTCGCCGCTCGAAGCGGTACATGTGTTCGTCGAAGGCTCAATGCTGGGCACGACGACCGATTCCACCGGGCATTTCACACTTGCTCCGATTCCGCTGGGAGCCCAGCACCTCCGGCTGTCGATGGTGGGATATCTACCCGAAACGCGCGCCCTCATGTTTCGCGCCCCTCGCACCTTCACGCTCAACTTCAGTCTACGGCAGGAGGTCATGGCGCTGAAGGGAGTTACCGTCTCGGCCAAGCGGGATCCGGTCTGGAGGAAGCACCTCGTGACCTTCGAGCATCTGTTTCTCGGTGAATCGGCGCGGGCCGCAGAAACTCGCATCCTCAACCCGGAGACTATAGATTTTATAGAGTGAAACGGCCTTCTCTACGCAGCAAGCCAGAAGCCGCTGTTGATTGAAAACCGGGCACTGGGATACCGGATACAGTATTTCCTCCACGAGTTCATCGCGGACGGAGACCGGACCAGCCTCGACGGGGCGCCGTTATTCGAGGAATTGACGTCGGACGATGCGGGGGAGATGGCACGCTGGGTTGCCGAGCGAAAAAGAGCGTTCGATGGATCGCCCCGGCAGTTTTTACAGGCGATCCTGCAGGGACATAGTGAGGGTTTGGGCTACATCACGTACCGGGTGGATCGTCCGAGTCCCACTACGCGTCAATCGCGGAGCCACCCCCGGTTCATCATCAGCCCGCGAAAATTTGTCTCGCCCGGTCGGTCGCCTCGCGAAATGACGCTGGCATTCGGAGGCTACATCGAGGTGATTTATCGCCGGGAAAAAGAAACCAAAGCCTATCTGAAATGGCACGGAATGCCCTGGAATTCGGAGCCGTCGAATCAGCGATCCTGGCTCAGGCTGCCAGAGGGTACCGTCACAATTGACCGCAAAGGCAATGTCCTGGACCCATACGGGATCACGTATTACGGTTATATGGCCTTCGAGTACCTGGCCGATATGTTGCCCGAAGAATACCGGCTGCCTTAGCCATATTTTTACGCTTTCGTAGCATGCTCTTCTAAGATTCTTCTACCATATTCGGCACGAAGACCATAACAACGACGGTCTTTTAAAAAACAATTTCAACTTACCGGGAGAAGGGACGTGACGAAATCTCGAGATGCCGTCGACAATTCGCGGTTCAACGCGTGGGACAACGACCACAACGCCGATGACGCCGAGGTCTTCTTCGGCCTCCAACGGACGTTCAACATCGGCACGACCGTGACCTTCTAAACGGTCCGTAGGCGTTCCATCGCGGGACGTATGATATGCGAACGGAGGCTCCGTTTCCCATTCAGGAGGCGGGGCCTCCTGTTGTTTGGCCGGGGGCTGTTGGCGTCCACGTATGGGGCCGTTCCCCGGAAGTGCCCAGGGCTTATGCATCGGTGACCAAACGGTCTACCGCTTCCTTCGCCCGACGCATGCGGGCTTCAAGCGAGCCGGAGAGCTTGACCCACGCCACGCCCCGAGCCACGAGCATCGCTTCGAACCGGGCCTGAAGAACGTCTCGAACGTCCCGGCTATCCCGCTGTCCCGGATCGGGAGTCCACGGGATGTCGTTGTCGGCCAGAAGATAGAGGTCCGCCTGATGCGTCACCGAGGCCTCAACGATCCAGGCCGGGTTATGCCCGAAGTAGTGTGCGTTATAGATGCAATTGGAGAGGAGGTCGGTGTCGAGGAAGAGCAGACGATGGGCCCGAGGCAGAAGGGCCACTTCACCGGCGAGGTGCCCGCGGGCGATGGCGCCGGCATCCGAGGGGACCGGCAGCCGACCCTTTTCCTCCACAAATAGCCGCACGTATTCCGGCATCCAGACCGTCTCGTAGGCGGCGGCCAGCCGCCGGGCAAGCGTCGTCTTTCCTGTCGATTCGGCGCCGGTGAGCACCACGCGCTTTATAGCGTCTTTTTCCATGCGAAATACCCGGCGACCGCCATGACGAGGTAGGCGGCGAACAGCCCGCTGGTCAGATAAAGTCCCTTATAAATATAGATGCCCACATATAGCGTATCGACGGCGATCCAGACCAGCCAGTTTTCGAGGATCTTCTTCGAGGTCAGCCACTGCCCGACGAGGCTCCAGACGGTGGTCGTGGAATCCCAGTACGGCAGGCTGGCATCGGTGTGCGAGAGGCCGAGACCCATGAGAACCGTCGAGACGACACCGACGAATCCGAGCGCTGCCGTTTGACGCCTCGTGATCCGCGCCACCGGCGCCGTGTCATGCCCGGTACCGCCGTGAAGCCAGTAATACCACCCATAGACCGAGAGCACGACATAGACGACCTGCAGCCCCACGTCCGCATACAGACGCACCTGAAAAAATACGATCATATAGATCGTCACGCTCACGAGCCCGAATGGCCAGCACCAGATATTCTGCCGGATGTTCAGCCACACGTACAGGATGCCGGTCACCACGCCGACGAGCTCCAGTACGTTGAATCCGCGATAAAACAGTTCCTGGAAGATCTCCACGAATGGCCCTGGTTAGCTCGTACTACGGTGAGGTTCCAAGCTAACGCCGCGGCTTCATTGTCGCTTCGCACGGAAGACCAAATTGGTGCGAAATGAAGGAGGAATTGCGTGTGGCCTATAGCTGGCGGCTTTGGGCTGAGAGATACCCTTCACCTCCACGTCATTTAATGGAGTAAATTTTCGTTTTCGACGACCGTCGCAAGGAGAGATCTCACCCAAAAGGTCGCCATGACGTTCATTGTTGGCATGGGGCCCGTGGTCAGACCCTAGGCGAGACCAAGATGCGGAAAAACAACTCGGGTTACATATCACATCTAAGATATTCCCTTGATTGATCCGGCCAGTGGGCTTTTGACGTCTCATCCGTACGGGATTCGTCTACCTGTGGCTTGTCGTCAGACGATGCACCCGCGCTGCCGCAAGCGTGATTGTGCAGAGGCGCCACTTTGTGGGCGGGATACAGGCTGCCGTTCCCGCGAGGACAAATCGGAAAAAAGCCATGCCAGCTCAAAGCAGCGTGGCTTCTGTTAGGATGCCCGATTCCCGGTCAATTCGAAACCCTACGGGACCAGGTTTTCGTAGGCTTCGGGCGTATCGATATCGACAAGGATGTGGTCGGTCTCCATCTCGACATCGACCACGTGGCGCCGGTGTTGTTTGACGAGGCCACGACAACCCATGAGCCCGTGCTCGGCAAGAATTTCGGATTTGTAGTGGGATGAGAAGATGACGGGATTGCCGCGCCGGCCGTCATGAAACGGGACGATAATACATTTACGGTCCTGCTCGTGCGCTGCCGCAAACGCGCTGACCAACCGCTGCAAATCGGCCGGATCAATGAGCGGGAGGTCAGCAAGGCAGATCATAAAGCCCGCCGCTTCCTTCGATGACACATTTACGCCGGCATGGATCGAAGTACTCATGCCTTCACGGTGGCGGTCGTTGTGGGCAAAATTGACGGGGTACGTCGCAAGCACGCGCTGCAAACGTGCCCCCTCATGTCCGAGGACGACGACCACCTCATGCAAGCCCGCGGCGATTACCGTCTCTACGACGTGAGCGACGAGCGGCTTCCCCCGGAAGTCGAGCAACAGCTTATTGCGGGATTTCATCCGCTCGGAGGACCCGGCAGCCAGCACGATGGCGGTAAGTTGAGGCGAGGGCATCATTCTTCCGTAACAGCATCGATAACCGGATAACCGCTCGCTTCGAGGGCTTCGACGATGCGACGCCTTGATACGACGTCCCGATCGTAGCTCACGGCCGCGGCGCCGATGTCAACGTCGTGTACGGTCACGCCCTCCAATCCTCCGAGCGTCTTTTCAACCGTGTCGATACAGTGGGCGCAACGCATTTCGCCGATGTGCAGCGTTTCGGCCGCGGGTCCGTCCGTCCCGTCCGATCGTTTGCCGGAGGAGGCGTCGATTTCGGGATGGACCGTCTGCCGCCTTACCTGGATGATCTCAGCCAGGATACTTACTGCAATCTCTTCGGGTAGCTTCGCCTTGATATCCAACCCGGCCGGTACCCGGACGCGTTCAATCGCGTCTTCGGCCAGGCGGTTCCGGCGAAGCGTGCCGAACAGAGCCTCAGCCTTTTTCCGGCTTGCCACCAAAGCCACATATTCCGAGTTGGATTCGACGGCCGCGGTCAGGGCCCGCTCGTCGTTTCGGCCCTGCGAGGCGACGATCAAAAAGGTGGCGTCGGTCAGCGAGACCTCGTCGAGATTGATTTCGTTCAGGAGCACATCGGCGTCGGCAAACTGCGTCGCGTCGGCTTCCGGAGCGATCACGGTGATTCGGTAGTCGATGGCCTTGCCGAGCCGGGTAAGCGCCTGCGCCACAGCCGACGTTCCGAAGATGACGAGGTGGGGTTTGGGAAACACGGGTTCGATGTACACGTCGAGCGTACCTCCGCTGTGGCAGGTCATGGGATATTCGATGATGCCTTCGGGCGCCTCATGGTCACTCGGTGCGATACGAACGAAGCGTGGCCGGCCGTCGGCAAGCGCCTTCCTTGCTTCCCGGATAACGACCGGCTGAACACAGCCGCCCCCGATCCATCCATCAATCGTGCCGTCGGCCCGGATCACCGCTTTGTCGCCGATCTTACCGGAGCTCGGTTTTTCATGCCTCACGACGACCGCCAGGGCAAAGGCCTGGCCGTTTTCGTTGAGCCGGAGGGCTTGTCCAAAGAAAGTATCAAACATGCTTCAGATGCACTTCAAGGTCCAACAGGCTTTCCAGGTTGTGGGCCGCCACAAAGGCGTCGACCAGGGGCCATGCCGCGGCCATGCCGCGTGCGGTGGGTTGATAAGCCTCCATACCCAGAAGCGGGTTAAGCCAGATAAGTTTCCCTGCGCGCTGCTTGATGCACTTCAGTTCGGTCGTGAGCGAGGCGGTGTCTCCGGTATCCAGGCCATCGCTGAGGACAAAGACAATCGTGTCTTTCGTCAGCACCTTGCGCGCATAATCCTGGTTGAAGGTTTGAAGACAGGCGCCGATCCGTGTGCCGCTGGACCAGGCCTCGGCGGTGACCGCAATCCAAGGCAGCATTTCGGTAAAACGCCTGGCCCTTAGTGCCTCGGTGACGCAGGTCAGGCGTGTGCTGAATAGGAAGGCGTCGACCCGTTCGAAGTGCCGCTGAAGCGCGAAAATAAATCGCAACAGGAAGAAGCTGTACGCATCCATCGACCTGCTGACATCGAGCAACGCAACGAGGCGCGGTTTGCGGGGCTTCGGCCTCTTGTACCGAAGGTCGACCGGATCACCGCCATATGCGATGCTCCGTCGAATCGTGCGGCGGAGGTCGATGCGTCCTTTACCCGGGCGGGGCCGCTGCTTTCGAGCGAGACGTAGCCGCATGCGCCGTGCGAGGCGCAAGACGAGTTGCACCAGCAACACTTCGTCTTCCGGCGCGACCTGCGAAAAATCGGTCCGCTGAAGTCGTTCGAGCGTGCTGGCGGCGGCGCTGCCGGTTCCGGTCTCGTCGGGCGTCCCCTCGGCCGTCGTACCGATGCCAAGCAGCGGGTTCTGTTGTTGTACCCGTGTGCTTCGCCCCATTCGATGGACGTCCTTCTGGCGGTGCGACGTGGACGACGCCCGAAGCCAGAACTGCTCGAATAGCCCGTTAAACCGGCGCCACTCATCCTGCGAGCTGCAGAGCAGCGCGCGCAGCGCCCGCTTGAAGAGTGGCCTGTCCGGCAAGACGTCCAACCGCGCAGTCTGTACGGCATCCAGCGTCTCACGGGTTCCCACTTTGAACCCCTCCGATCGAACGAATCGGCAAAACGCGACGATGCCGTCGGCGACGGTGCGGGGGCGATTCTCCGTTCTCCGGGATGTGGTTGTTTGAGGCATCTCACCCCTGCCGAAGCAGATTATCAACGGCCGCCGCTTCGAGTATCGCGATGTCTTCGGTAGATTTCAACACGACGCCGATGGTTGCCTCGACGGTTGCGGCGTCGAGCGTCGTCCGGTTGAGGGCCATCAATGCTGCGGCCCAGTCCAGGGTCTCGGCGATGCCGGGGGCTTTGGCAAGCTTCAGTTGACGTAGTTTTTGCACGAACCGAACGACGTGCTCGGTCAGTTCATCGTCGATCGCCGTCAAGCGCTTGCGCACGATCCTTTTCTCTTTTTCGAAGTCGGGATAGTCGATCCAATGGAAAAGGCACCGTCGTTTCAGGGCATCACTCAGGTCGCGGGTTCGGTTGGACGTAAGAATCACGTGTGGGATGCTGTGCGCCTCGATCGTGCCCAGTTCCGGGATGGTGATCTGGAAGTCCGACAACAGTTCCAACAGAAACGCCTCGAACGCCTCATCGGCCCGGTCTATCTCGTCGATCAGCAGGACCGGCGCGCCATCTTCGGCCGTGATGGCCTGCAACAGCGGGCGTGCGAGGAGAAATGTTTCAGAAAAGATGTGCGCTTCTTTGTCTTCGAGGCTGCGGTCAAGGCCCTCCTGAAGCTTTATTGCCAGCAATTGGCGCTGGTAATTCCACTCGTAGATGGCCGAATGCACGTCGAGTCCTTCGTAGCATTGCAGCCGGATCAAATTCGTCCCGAGGACCTCCGCCAAAACCCTGGCCACCGCGGTCTTGCCGACCCCTGCATTCCCCTCGATCAGAAGCGGCCGGCCCAGGTTGATGAGCAGATAGACGGCTGTGGCGAGGGCTTCGTCCGCGACGTATCCCCGCTCGTCAAACGCCTGTCGGATGGCTTTGGCGTCGCTTAGCGGCGTATCACTCATGCGTCACCCGTCGGTCTTCTTTCGGCGAAAGAGACGCGAGAAGAATCGAGATACCGCGCCGGCCAATACGGAAAAAAAGAGCGGAAGGGCTTCGATCGGCTTCGACTCAGCATCGCCGGACGCGTTCGCGGTGGGAGGGGATGCGACAGGCGCCGCCCCGGACTCCAAGGTTGAGGCAGACGCCACCGGCGGCGCATCGGATTGAAGTTTCTTCTCGAAGCACGACACGAACTGGTCAAACATCCGGTTTGAAACGTCTTCCATCATCCTCGAACCAAACTGGGCGAGGCGGCCAATCGCAGAGACTTCCATAGTGGTCGAGACTTCGGTTCCCGCGTCGCCGAGGGACTGGAGTCGCGCCGTCATCGTCATGGAGGCACTGCCTTTGCCTTTCACGTCCATGCCATCGCCTTTCAACACGAGCTCGTGGATCTCCGCATCGAGCACTTCAATGACGATGTCCCCCTTGAAATTGGTTACCACCGGGCCCACCTTCAAGCTGACGGTCCCCTTATAATGCTCGGCATCCACCGTCTCCGTTATTTTTGCGCCGGGCACGTAGGCAACCACCCTGTTTGGATCACTGAGCAACTCCCAGACGCTATCAATGGAGGCACCTACTTGAAACGTCTTGTCAATTTTGACTATCATAGTTGGTCAGCGCTTCACGCCGTGACGCCAGAATTATTTAGCACTTCCCAGATTTTCGGCGGCGTGAGCGGGATATCCATGTGGGTGACACCCAGAGGCGAAAGCGCATCGACCACGGCGTTCGCAATGGCCGGCGGCGCACCGACCGTCGCTGATTCGCCGACGCCTTTCGCGCCGAGCGGATGGTGCGGGCACGGCGTGACTGTATGGGCCGTTTCCCAGGCCGGCGTCTCTACCGCCGTGGGCAGCAGATAATCCATGAATGTCCCGTTGAGGATATTTCCGGACTCATCGTACGTCAATGATTCGTAAAGCGCCGGCGCCAATCCTTGCGTCAGGCCGCCATGAATCTGTCCTTGCACAATCATCGGGTTGATAATATTGCCGCAGTCATCTACCGACACGAAGCGGCGGACGTTGACCTGGCCGGTGCCCCGGTCGATGTCGACCACACAAATGTAGGACCCGAACGGAAAGGTCAGGTTGGGCGGGTCGTAATAGTGCACCGCTTCCAGTCCAGCCTCCATTCCCGGTGGATGGTTGGTATAGGCCGCAAAAGCGATGTCCTGGATCGTCGATACTTTGTCTGGGGCCCCCTTGACACTGAACTGGCCCGGCTCCCATTCGAGATCTTCCTCGCTGACTTCGAGCAGATACGCTGCGATTTTCTTTGCTTTGTCACGGATTTTACGGGATGCTTTTGCCGCCGCCGCACCGGCCGTAGGGGTACTCCGACTGGCATACGTGCCCAATCCGTACGGGGCGGTGTCCGTGTCCCCTTCTTCCACCTGTACATTCAAGGCGGGAATGCCCAGTTCCTGTGCGATGATCTGTGCATAAGTGGTCTCGTGGCCTTGCCCCTGTGACTTCGTGCCAAACCGGGCGATGGCCTTGCCCGTCGGGTGAATACGCAACTCGCAACTGTCGAACATCTTGATGCCGAGGATATCGAACTCACGCGAGGGACCCGCGCCAACGACCTCCGTAAAGCTGCAGATGCCGATACCCATCAACTCGCCCTTCGCCCGCTTCTCCGCCTGTTCCCGCCGGAGGTCTTCATAGCCGATGAGATCCATGGCCTTGCGTAGCGCCCGAGGGTAGTCACCGCTGTCGTATTCCCATCCCGTGACCGAGTGGAAGGGGAACTGGTCCGGCTGAATGAAATTCTTGAATCTGAGTTCGGCCGGGTCCATGCCGATTTTTTGTGCCAGCACGTCCATCATCCGCTCGATGGCATGCACCGCTTCGGTGACGCGGAAGGAACACCGATAGGCGATACCGCCCGGCGGCTTGTTGGTATACACCGCGTCGACCTCCGCAAAGGCAGCGTCCAGATTATACGAGCCGGTACAGATGCTGAACATGCCCGCCGGATACTTCGAGGGGTTCGCTGCGGCGTCGGTATAGCCGTGATCCGCGAGCGTCTTGATGCGTAGCGCGCGAAGCGTACCGTCGGCGTCGGCAGCCAGCTCGCAGGTCATGTGATAGTCGCGGGCGAACGAGTCCGCCTGCAGGTTCTCCGAGCGATCCTCGATCCACTTGACGGGTTTGCCGATCACGACAGAGGCCGCAATCGCGATCACATAGCCGGGATAAACGGGCACCTTGCCGCCAAAGCCGCCACCGATATCGGGTGAGATGACTCTGATCTTTTCTTCCGAGAGACCGACGTGCCCCGCAACCAGCGCGATCACGGTTCGCACGGCATGAGGCGCCTGCGTCGTCATGTGCACCGTGAGCTTCCCTTCGACCGGGTCAAAGTCGGCGACGCAACCGCAGGTTTCAATGGAAGCGACATGGATGCGGGGGAGGTAGATGTCCTCTTTGACCGTGACGGCCGCGTCGGAAAAGATCTCATCGGTGGCCGCACGGTCGCCGACTTCCCAGTGCCAGATATGGTTGTCGGTTTGGCCTTCCTTGTCGGTGCGCAGTACAGGGGCATCCGGGTCGAGTGCCTTGAACGGGTCGATCACGGGTTCCAGCAATTCGTAGTCCACCTCGACGGCCGCCACGCCGTCTGCAGCAGCGTACCGGTCCGTGGCAATGACTGCCGCCACTTCCTGCGACTGGTACATCACACGATCGGTCGGAAGCACCATTTGCGTGTCCGACATCAGCGTCGGCATCCAGTGCAGGTTGTATTGCTCCAGCGTCGCCCCGGTAATGACGGCGAGCACGCCGGGCACTTGCATCGCCGCATCGGTGTTGATGCCCTTGATTTTAGCGTGGGCAAAGGGGCTCCGGACGATCGCCATCGACAGCATGCCCGGCAGCTTGACGTCGTCTACGTAATGGCCCTGGCCGTGGAGGAAACGCCCATCTTCTTTGCGTTTCATGCTGTGGCCCATGCCACAGATTTTCTCCGAAGTTTTCGGGAGTTCCATCCTTGTTCCTTCTCGTTTGAAAGCCCGTTTGTAAGCAAAGTCGAATCACGTCGCGCTATGCAGTTGCTTCGACAGCCTCGGGTTGTTCCCGCATTTTTTTCGCTGCGAACCGGATCGCCTTGACAATATTGACATAGCCCGTGCAGCGGCAAAGGTTGCCGGAGATGCCCCATCGGATTTCGTCTTCACTGGGGTCCGGATTGTCGGCAAGCAATTCGGCTGCTCGCATGATCATGCCCGGTGTGCAAAAACCGCACTGCAGGCCGTGCTCCTCATGAAAACCCTGTTGAAGCGGATGCATCTCGCCCCCCGTTGCCATGCCTTCGATCGTCGTGACGGACTTGCCGTTTGCCTGTACGGCAAGCACCGTACAGGACTTCACGGACTTGCCGTCAAGCAGCACCGTGCAGGCCCCGCAGTTGCTCGTATCACAGCCGATGTGCGTACCCGTGAGTGCCAGGTTTTCACGAATCCAATGGACGAGAAGCAATCTCGATGGCACGTCCTGCGTGTACGTATCGCCGTTGACAGTAACGGTGATTTCTTTCGATTTCATAGCGATTGATCCCGTATTAATGCTCTCACTGATTCTTCCGTGCGCGCCCTGCCGCGATCCCGATGGCCCGCTGCGTGATCGTTTTGATAACGCCTCGCTTGTATGCTTCCGGGCCCCGGAGGTCGGAGGAGGGACGGGCGTCTTCCGAAGCAAACCTGGCGGCTTCGATGATGTCGGCCTCGAGGAGTTCGGTTCCCACCAGCCGGCGCTGCGCGCGTGTCGCTCTGAGGGGGACCGCTGCGACATTCGTAAGCCCGATGCCCGCGGTAACGCACCGGCCCTGTGCGTCGATGGTTAGTTGTACGGCGATGCCTGCGGTGGCATAGTCGCCCACTTTTCGTTCTAATTTGAGATAGGTTCCGCCGCTTCGCGCCGGCGGTACCGGCACCTGGATCTCGGTCAGGATTTCGTCAGGATCGAGGGCCGTCGTGTAAAAGCCGACGAAGAAGTCGTCCACCTCGATCGTTCGCGTCCCGTTCGGCCCCGTCGCGACGATGCGCGCGCCGAGGGCGAGCATGGTTGCGGGATGGTCGTTGCCGGCGTCCCCGTGGGCGAGGTTGCCGCCGATAGTCCCCCTGTTGCGTACCTGTGGGTCGCCGATCATAACGCAGGTGTCATGGATGATTGGTGCGTGCGAGCGAATCACATCCGACTGTTCGATTTCCGCTTCCCGGGTCAGACCGCCGATCTTGATTACATCGCCTTCTATCCGAACATAAGAAAGATCCGGGAGGCCGTTAATATCGATGACGTGTTCCGGCTCGACCAACCGCAGTTTCATCATCGGCAGGAGGCTGTGCCCGCCGGAAAGAATTTTGGCCTCCGGCCCATATTGTCGCAAAAGCGCAAGGGCATCGTCAAGCGATTCGGGAGCATGATAGTCAAAGACAGCGGGTATCATCGCGCACGGTCAGGGAGGTTCAAAGAAGAGGTAACTCAAAAATTGTTTATCACATTAGGGCTTGTCCATGCCAAATGCAAGCCCTGAATTGTATCGCAAATGTGTATAGATCGCAGTGAGGCCACGCCGCCGCTGAAGGCTAAGCAGGGGACGCAAACCGCAGGTGTCGAGGAGGTCTACCGGGGCGTTTGTCATTGCGTCGAGGGGAGCGCCATCGAAGGTCTCGCACAACAGCGCAGTAAAGCCGCGCGCGATGGGTGCTTCTCGGGGTACGTCGGCATGAAGGTGGACGATTCCCTCCTGCACATCGACGAAAAGAAAGACCGGCGACTGGCATTCATGTATCATGTGCAAACCGGCATCGCGGAGCCGTTGGTATGGCTTCGAAAGGGGAGGGAGCCGCTCCCCGAAGTCTATCAGGAGCTCCAGTTTCGCCGTGCCTTCCACCGATGCGAACAGATCGATTATTTCCGAAAGGGCCGGGAGCATTTTCAGTGCCGTGTGTTCTTTCAGGTCAGCCGATCCGTGCTTATCATGGCGAACCGGTCGTCAATAATAGTCTGCGCGCCGTCATTGTGAAAGAACTGCTCGAGATACTTACGGTTGCCGAACGCATTCGAGCGGCCGGGCAGCCCTGTGCTGTTGCCACCGTCGTCAAGATTGGCGGCTCGACCTATCGGCGCCCGGGCGCCCGCATGCTAGTGGATGGAGAGGGACAAACCTGGGGAACGATCTCTGGCGGGTGTCTCGAAGGCGAGGTCGCCCAACAGGCACTCGTTTGCCTCAAGGAAGGGTCGCCGCGTCTCTTGTCCTTCGAACTGGGTGAAGATGATCTGGTCCTCGGCTTCGGTACCGGTTGCGGCGGTATCGTGCACGTATTCATCGAGCCCGTCCAGCCCGACGCGGTAGACAGCGTTCTCGATCTGCTCGCACGGTGCATCGAATCGCGACAATCGGGCATGTTGGTCACGGTCATCGACGAGCAGGGCACGCTGCCGCGAAATCTGGGCCGGCACCTGCTTCTCCCGGCGTCGGGTGATCTGTCCGGTGGGCTTACCGACCCATCCTTGCAACGCGAGGTGCTTGTCGCGGCGCAGCGATTACTCGAAGTTGAACGAACGAAGCGACAAACGTATCTGTGGCATACGTTGGCGACCAAATCTCAGACAGGAAGGGCCGAGATGCTGCTGGAGATCGTGCGGGCGCCCATTCGGCTGTTCGTGTTTGGTGACGGGCACGACGTGCGGGCGATGGTCCGCGTCGCCAGGCAGATGGGATGGCAGGTCGTCGTCGTCGGTCGCAAGCCGCCGGAGCTTCTGGCCGAGCGTTTTCCCGAGGCCGACGAGCACGTGTTTCTGATGCACCCGAAGGACGTGATGAAACAGATCGCGCCCGATGCGCGAAGCGCGGCGTTGGTGATGAATCATACGTATGTTCGGGATCGAGCACTGATGGCGGCCCTGTTGAAATCATCCGTTCCATACGTCGGAATGCTGGGCCCCGCGGCGCGCACCGCACGCATGATCGAAGAATTGAAACGGGACGAAGCACCGCCGGGTGACGATCAACTTGCCCGGCTATTCGGTCCGGTCGGCCTCGATATCGGGACCGAGACGCCCGAAGAGATCGCGCTGGCTTCTGCGGCAGAGATTCAGGCCGTGCTGCACAACCGGTCGGGTGGGCACCTGCGTGAACGGGCTGAGCCCATTCATAATTTGCGGGACCGTTCTTCCGAATATTCTGCCTGATCACGCGAACGGTCCCGGGCAAAAAACAGGGGTGTAATCCGTTCAGCCCGTGACCGCTATCTCATCGGCTTCTAAGAATTGATGATGCGACGCCCGATACAGCTCGGCGTGAAGGAAAAAAGCCACGCCGGACCAAACCAGCGTGGCTTTTATCAGGATACCGACGTCTGATTTCGGATCAATCCAAAATCAAAAATCTAAACGCCAAAATCGTCAAGTTCCGGCCGCGTAGTCGGTGGCATAGACCACCTGTTCCGGCGTCAGTGCGTCGATGTTGAAGCCCATTGTGTGGAGCTTGATGAGGGCGATCTCCTGATCGAGTTCAACCGGCAGGTCGATCACACGCGGCGCAAGGTCTTCGCCGTTTTCCTTCTTCTGAACGAGGCTCAAGTGCGCCATGAACTGGTTTGCGAAGCTCATGTCCATCACCTCGGAGGGATGGCCCTCGGCGGCGGCTAGATTCACCAGACGACCGTCGGCGAGGACGAAGATCTTTTTGCCGTTCTCGAGGGTGTACTCGCGGTTGTCGGGACGAACGATGCGCGTGTCATTCGACAACTCGGCCAGTTCGACGAGGTTCAACTCGACGTCGTAGTGGCCGGTATTGCAGACGATGGCGCCTTCTTTCATCTTGACGAAGTGGCGGCCCCGGATGATGTCGCGCATACCGGTGGCCGTGACGAAGATGTCGCCGATTTCGGCGGCTTCGTCCATCGTCATGACGCGGCAGCCTTCGAGCGTCGCCTTGAGGGCGGCCGTCGGCTTGACCTCGGTGACGATGACGTTGGCGCCCATGCCCCGCGCCCGCATGGCCACGCCGCGCCCGCAATGGCCGTAGCCGGCCACGACGAAGTTCTTGCCGGCTAGCAAGACCGATGAAGCGCGGAGAATGCCGTCGAGCGTGCTCTGCCCCGTGCCGTATACATTGTCGAAGTCCCACTTCGTCTCGGCATCGTTGACGGCATAGACGGGGTAAAGGAGGTTGCCGTCGTCGGCCATGGCGCGGAGCCGATGGACGCCGGTGGTGGTCTCCTCGCTGCCCCCGATGATGTGGTCGGCGAGGTGGGGAAACTTGTTGTGGACCCGGAAGATGAGGTCGGCGCCGTCGTCGAGGGTCAGGTGCGGCGGCCGGTCGATGGTGCGATCGATGCTCCAGTAGAATTCCTCCACGTTCTGCCCGTACCACGCATAAATCTCGATGCCGCCGGCGGCGAGTGCGGCGGCCACTTCGTCGTTCGTCGAGAGCGGGTTGCAGCCGCTCCAGGCCACTTCGGCGCCACAGGCGGCGAAGGTCTCGACGAGCACAGCGGTCTCTTTCGTGACGTGCAGGCAGCCGGTGATCTTATAGTCTTTGAACGGCTGCTCTTTGGCGTATTTCTCGCGCAGACTCGCCAGCACCGGCATGCGGCTCTCGGCCCATTCGATGCGCATCCGCCCGGCATCGGCCAGGTTCAGGTCGCGGACCTTGTAGGCCCCTTCTTTGTGATCCATGTCTGTTCGTTATCTGTAATTGAAGGAAGGATTCCGGTTTTGCGTAGGCGCTAAAACGATGGTGTAAAAGCAAAGTTTTCTCTTTGCAGAATTTCAATGCGTGTAGTTCACATGGACCAACCTCACCCTTCATCCACGTGTCATCCTAAAGGCACTGAAGGATCTATGTCCCGATGCGGCACGCGGTCAAGACCGGGTATTCATAGCAAGACGACAAAAGCGTTGTCATGATCATCCTCCCCGTCTCTCCAACCATTGATTCTTCACTGCGCTCAGAATGACGTTGGCTATGAGCTTGTGGCTTTTGGCAAACTTCGATACGCACCGAGTAACAACCACACACCAATACATACCAGTGCCCTCTCGAGCGGAGCGCCGTCAAGCATTCTCACCGATTGGGCCCTAGCATATCTTCGCGGTGGGAAAGGAAGCTTGTTTCAATGTGCCACCACCATGCGCTCCATCTTCTGCGTGCCGCCGGCGAGGAGCCGAAGGAAATAGACGCCGCCGGCAAGGCGGCTGCCGTCGAAGGTAACGGTGTAGGTGCCGGGACTCTGTACCGTGTCGGTGAGGCGGGTCACGAGGCGGCCGAGTACATCAAAAATTGCCAGTTTTATCGGCATAGTCTCGGGGAGGGAATAACTGATTGTAGTGGAGGTGGAGAAGGGGTCGGGGAAGTTGGCGAGCAGTCTTAGTTTGCGAGGGGTGTCGAAGGCTTCGTCCGTCGTCGATTGGGCGAATGTGGCCTGGCTGATTTCCCAGAATTCGTTGCTACCGAGTACACGAGATGTGCCGAAATCGATCCGCAGACGGACTTGTTTGCCTGCGAATTTAGCAAGATTGAAGGTGGTTGTCACGAAGCCGGTAGTCGTGCCACCGAAGACGGTTTCTCCGTTCATCGGGTGAGCATTGCCCGATGCGAACGTGGCGTCATAGCCCGCCTCCGGCGATAGGACGGCCCACGATTGCCCGTCATCAACGGAGACTTTCACATTGCCCCCGGTACCCCCGGCGAGGACATAGCGATGGTTGAGCGAGAGGGTCATTCCGGCGGCGTTCTCGGGTAAATCGAGGGGCGCGAGCACGAGTGTCGAACGTTCGGGTGCGGGAGTGCCGCTCGATGTCACCCATGCGGGGCCGGATGGATGCCAGATCCCCGAAGCACGAACCCCGTTGAGAGCGCTAGCCTGCTTGATGAGGCGGTATTCGATGCGGGCGGGTGCGATGTTCGCGGCCGGGACGAGGGTTTCATTGTCGGCGAAGTCCCGAAGAAGTAGACGATATGAGACGATATCTCCGGGCGCCAGCTTTGTGCCGGGCACGATGGCGCCTTCAAAAGTGTTCCGGTCGGTGGGCCGCATGGCGAGGCGTAGCGTATCGGTAGCGTCGCCGGTCGAAGTGGTGAGCGTATACGCCACGAGGGCATCGGCGACCCCGGTGTTATCAGTCGCCTCTATGCTGAAGGGGGCAGGGGGCGTTCCTGCGGCTTGAATGATAAACGAAGGCGTTGGCGATATCAACGCCGGAGCTTCGGTATCTGTCGGATGCACCGTCGTAACCGCTACATCGTCGATAGCCCACCCGGCGAAAGATACTGCCACATCTGCATTGTCATTGTCCGTGCCGAAGTCGAATCGGATGCGCACGTCGGGCGCAATGGGGAGGGGCACTATTTCCCTTCGCCAGCCAAAACTATAACCGCCAAAAGCCGGCTCTTTGCCGATCGGATTTTCGGGCGTGTCGAAGACTGTGCCGCTGTAGCCCCCCTCGGGTTGAAGTACCGTCCACGAGACCCCGCCATCGGTGGAGGACTTGATGTTCGCGCCATCCCACAATACTTGACCGGCATGTATCCGCCCGGGTTCGACCAGTCCATTATGTTCGAGATCATACCAATGCCAGAAAACGAGAAAAGCCTCCGATTGACCATTTAGATTGAGTGCCGGTAGTTCGAGCGACGACAGCCCACCGGTGTCGGGGTAAGGCCCGCCAGGAACAGTCGCCCACACGAATCGGCCCGAATGGGCCACTTCGAGGCCAAAGTCCGGCTCACCGCGTGCCCAGACGCCGGTGGCCGAGAGGTTCGGGCCGAGCGTTTCAAAGTCGAACTCCTGCAGGACGCCGCTGGCCGTGATGACGAAGGAAAATGATCCTGTGGAGGGAAGAATGGCTTCATTGGCTGCTGATGCAACATCACGGGCATGGATCTGATAATGGACGCGGCTCCCAAGCTCCAGTGCAGACACGGGCACCGGAAACGTGCCTCGGTAGGACGTCTCTTCGAGGTTGAGGCCAAATGCGCCCGCGGTTGTTTGTGAACCATCCTGGGCATCTATAGAAAACGATGCCCAGACGGAGTCGACGCCCAGATTGTCGGTGACGGAGGCCGTGAGGTCGGCCGGCCAACTCGCCAACGATCGGCTGGTGAACGGGGTATGAACCACTGTGGGTGCTTCGAGATCGGGCCCGAAAGCGAGGTTGAAGGAAGTCGTTGCGGGCAGGCGATTGGTGCGGCCAAGATCATCGACGGCCTCAATGTAATAGTAAAGGGTGCCGGGCGTGGTCGGCAGGGGGAGTTCACCCGCGAATACGTCGCCGGTGCCCGGTCTGAGCAGTAGCCGATCGACGGGAGGCTGCGTAGCTCCATAAACAACGCGGACACTGTCGATGGAGGTGGAGGCGGACGATACCGTCACTTCGATGTGGACTGTACCACCCAGTTGCTCCGTGGCCACGAGCGGCTGATGGAAGATTTGGGGCCCGAATTTGGAGGCATCGACGAACCCGCGGGCACCGAAACTATCAAGCAAAACACCCACGTGTTCACCGCCGAAGTGATCCTGATCCGCCTGAATGATTGCTTCAGCGGCATCGCCCATAGTGACGGGCGCCAAGAGATAAGCGTGAGAATAGAGATTGAGTTGGTCGGTGATCGTGCGGCCGAGGGCATCATAGATTTCCATAAGCGTCGTGGCAAACAGGTCCCCTTCGCTCCAGATGTCGCAGAGCAGGCTGTTCCGGGAACACGGCACATCTTCAGGATAATGTCCCGGATTGCCGAGTTGCCGCCCACCCCAGAGGTCGGGAGAGCCGTCGCCGGCATCCCATTTGAACAGTTGCTGCCAGTCCTGTCGCTTGCTCAGCCCCTGTTCGATCAGACTGCGCGTATACGAGGCGGCCCAGTAATCGGCCCAACCTTCGTGGAGCGCCTGCCCTTCCGAGGTGGAAAGCAGGTCCGGTGCACCCGCCTCGAGGAGGGCATGGCCGTATTCATGCCAGATTACAAAAGCGTCTTCGGCATCATCCACACCACCGGTGCCCATCTCGATGCGGTTGGCGCCTGGTAAAAAGAAAGAATTGTCTTCGTTGTTCTTTCGCGGATTTATAGGGAGGGATCCATTTTGCCGGTCGAAAAAACCGAGTGTCTGAACATGTCGCTGACTGGTATCGATGTGGAAATATGCCATCACGGCTTCGAAGCCGGTTTGTGACCGGTTGTACCGAAAACCATCGGGGCTTGCCTCCGCAGGAGGCGGAACGGATGCGCCGTCTGTCACAAGGGGTCCATCAATGCGCGCAAACGGGCCTTCAAGTCGATATAGCCCGTCGCTGCCCTGTGAAATGTCGGTAAGGTCGACGAGTACCCGTTCCGCATCGAGGGCCGAATTGTCTGCATCGTTTGCATCGACGTACGGCGGGACGTACGTCTGACCGGACGTCGAAATCGGATCAGGGTCAAATACATAACCGGTGCCGGTGACCCGCCGGACCGACGAATGAGGCAGGGCCGTAATGACCGGTCCCGCGCCCGTGTCGGGGAACAAGGCGGGCGCCTCCTTCCCACGATGCTCACGTACGCGCTGATCAATGAGATTGATGATTTCGCCGGTGTGGGCGTCAATGATCACTTTCCATTCGCTTATGCCGTCCTCGGGCCATGCGAGCATGCGCCACGCAAGGCGCGGCACGGCGCCCGGCATGACAACGAGTTCGGGCGTATTTGTCTGGCCACCTGTCGGCATCAATGCTTCTTTCGCCAGGTGAGCTGCGGACGACGCCCCGATCGACGCCTGCGCGTTAAACGGAGCAGCCGGGTCCATTCCCGGCGCATACGCGCTGAACACCATAGAGGGGCGGCCCTCTCGGTCCATATTCACTTTCACTCTACGTCCTTCAACCGGGAGACCATGAAACATCTGTCGAAACACAACATGTCGGCTGTCCGGTGTACCGCTGACGCTCTCGAGCGCGAGGTTGTCCGCATCGGGTGACCATCCAAAAGCGCGGGAGGCGGCACGGAGGTAGGCACGGGCCGTCATCTCCGGCGTGGCAAGCGGAGTAATGTCTACGTGAAGCCGGTATGCTGCCCGGAAGACAACATCGTCAACGTCAATGCGCCCTCCAGGGACTATCTGTGTTCGAATCGTGGTGTCGGCAACGACAAGATGGGCTCGCGCCTCGGCACTCAGAGACGATGTATGTACCGTAATTTGTGCGTGTGTCGTCGTGACTGCGAGGGCGGAGACAAGAAATGCTAAAAGGAAGGGGCGGGACATGTCGGAGAAAATCCTGCGACTGACGATCATTCGAGAGCACCATACCATACCAGCGTCCGTGGGTTTCCCCGGATGCCAGGGGTGAAACAATTGCCCCGTGGTTACCGGACAAATAATATATTTTCGCCACATCTCACAACAAGAGTATCGGTTATTGTTCGGAGAAATGAAATACCTGTTTGAGAGGATGACCGAAAGTAGATTCCGACAGGCCATCGCGTATTCACTTCACCATTGCCGATCCCCGCATTTGTCGGCCGGACCCAACGAATAGCTTGAAATGAGGCGATAATCGGTAACGCAGCCCGCGTCATGACGCGGTTTCAACAATGTTTTATTGGTTAATCATAAAAGCGTAACGAAACGTGAAGTCACTTCGTGTCCCCGTCGGTCTTTGTGTCAAACATTTATGCCGAAATCACGCGTCGGCCCCTATCCCAGAATCATCCGATTGCACTGAGGGACGTGTCCATACAGGAAGGGAAAGTTTGCCCCTACTGACGCCAGATCGAGCGTGACGAAACGGGAAAAAAGAAAGGCAACCCCGGATGAGGTTGCCTGTGTAAAAAGAGGCGTGGATATTTTATGCAAACGAGCGGGCGGCTTCCTTGAGGGCGTCGACATAATCGAGGGCCTCCCATGAAAATGCATCCCGGCCGAAGTGTCCATAGGCGGCGGTGCTTTGGTACTGCGGCTTCAGGAGGTCAAGTCGCTCGATGATGGCCGCCGGGCGGAGGTCGAACGTCTCGCGGATTAGAACGGCAAGTTGGTCGTCGGGGAGCGCCCCGGTATTGTAGCTGTTCACATCAATCGAAATGGGCTCGGGCACACCGATGGCATAGGCGAACTGCACGAGAACTTCATCGGCGAGTTCGGCGGCCACAAGGTTCTTGGCAACGTGCCGTGCGGCGTAAGCTGCACTACGGTCCACTTTCGAAGGGTCCTTACCACTAAAAGCGCCACCGCCGTGTGCGCCCTTTCCCCCGTACGTGTCGACGATGATTTTACGGCCCGTGAGCCCGGTATCCCCGTGCGGTCCGCCGATGACAAAGCGCCCGGTCGGATTTACGTGGAGGATCAGATCGTCGTCCATTAGTTTGGCTGGAATGACGCGGGGCAAAACGATATTACGTACGTCTTCCTTGATCTGCGCCTGAGTCACGTTTTCGTCGTGCTGCGTGGAAACGACGACAGTGTGAACGCGCCGGGGCGTGCGGCGGTCGTCGTAGTATTCGATGGTCACCTGACTCTTGGCATCGGGGCGGAGGTAGGGCATCAGGTTGGTCTGCTTGCGGATTTCTGCAAGTTCACGGACAAGTGCGTGCGAAAAGCTGATGGACATTGGCATCAGCTCCTCGGTCTCGCGGCAAGCATAGCCGAACATCAGTCCCTGATCTCCTGCACCCTGTTCATGGTCTTTCTCGCCATCCACGCCCATGGCGATGTCGGGGCTTTGCTCGTGAATACTATTTAACACACCACAGGAGTCGGCATCGAATCGGAGGGCGGGATCCGTATAACCAATGTCCCGAATGACCTGTCTTGTTACGGCTTGCACATCGATGTAAGCGTCCGTAGTGATTTCTCCTGAAAGCACTACGAGACCGGTGGTTACCAGCGTTTCCACAGCCACCCGGCTGTGGGGATCCTGCGCGAGCATGGCATCCAGAAGCGCATCCGAGATCTGATCTGCGACTTTGTCCGGGTGTCCCTCGGAGACTGATTCTGACGTGAAAAAATAGGCCATGGAGTCGGGGTTTTGGACGAAGGAAAAATTGATAATTGTATCAAGAACCAAGAAAGATACACAATAACGCCCGCATGCTAATGGAGATTCATCGGCGTTGCACGCATTTTATATGAAGTCCGCACTGTGGGCGAACAGGTATAATTCGGATGGGGAACGCCGGGGACAACCTCGTGTAGAAGCGCCCTTCGTTCCGAACGAAACGGCATACGAGGACTTTTAGAAGTCTGTATCAAACACAGGCATAACATTGATTCTCCTTGAGCACTAACGTAATTTCAGCGTTTGTGTACCTTTAGCGTATGGCACCTCCGCCGGGCAGCCAGAAGTCTGGTCCACCGGTGCTAAAACTTTTTCACTTGTATGGGGACCACCATTATGGCAAACGACATCGCAGCGAAAGTCAAAGAGATCATCGTAGAGAAACTCGGCGTTGATGAAGACGAAATTAAGCCAGAGGCTTCCTTTACAAACGATCTTGGTGCGGACTCGCTCGACACGGTTGAGTTGATCATGGAATTCGAGAAGGAATTTGACCTGACCATTCCAGACGAAGATGCGGAACAGATCGGCACCGTTGGCGATGCTATTACGTACCTCACAGAAAAGGCAGCCTGATTCGGCTCAAACCCTTTTAACCCGGCGAGCGCTTTCGTGGGCGTGTTGCCGGGTTTTGTTTTCGAAGGCCGTCAAGTATTACCACTGAATCGATGCAAAACGGGCGACGCAGAGTAGTTGTCACGGGAATGGGGGCGTTAACCCCGCTTGGCCTTTCGGTAGATGCCTACTGGAACGCAATGCTACGCGGTGAAAGCGGTGCGGCACCCATTCAGTCCTTCGACACGGAGGCCTTCGCTACGCAATTTGCCTGCGAGCTAAAAAACTTCGACCCGCTGGACTATCTGGGGAGAAAAGAGGCGCGTCGTCTGGATCCATTTAGCCAGTATGCGCTAATTGTTGCGGATCAAGCCGTCGCTGATGCCGGGATAGCTCCAGAGAAGATGTCCGCGGAAGAGAAAGACCGTACGGGCGTTATCTTCGGTAGCGGAATCGGGGGCATGCAAGTTTTCCATGCCCAGACGGCAAACCTCATCGAGCACGGTCCGCGCCGGCTATCACCATTCTTTATCCCGATGCTCATTCCAGATATCGCGCCGGGCCATATCTCGATTCGCTACGGTTTTCGCGGGCCGAACTACTGCGTCGTTTCGGCTTGTGCCACGGGCAATAACAATATTGGGGATGCGCTGATGCTCATTCAACGGGGCACGGCGGATGCGATTCTCTGCGGAGGCTCAGAGGCAGCGGTCTCAGAATTAGGAATTGGTGGATTCAACGCCATGAAGGCGCTTTCCACCCGCAATGACGACCCGACCCGGGCGAGTCGCCCATTTGATTCTACGCGTGACGGCTTTGTACTGGGCGAAGGTGGTGGTGCCCTTTATCTGGAAGAACTTGAGCACGCGAGAAAGCGGGGCGCACGCATTTATGCTGAAGTCATCGGGGTGGGAATGAGCGCTGACGCGCATCACATTACTGCACCCGATCCAGAAGGTCGCGGTGCCTTTCTGGCGATGACATCGGCCCTCCGCGATGCAGGTATTCATGCAGAGGATGTGGATTACCTGAATATGCATGGCACTTCGACGCCTCTGGGCGATATCGCTGAGACAAATGCTATTAAGCGGGTTTTCGGCGAGCATGCGTACAAAATGAACGTGTCCTCGACGAAAAGTATGACCGGGCACCTGCTCGGTGCCGCCGGGGCTATCGAAGGCGTAGCCGCGATCCTGGCCATTGACAAAGACTGTGTGCCACCGACGATTAACTTCGAAAATCCGGATCCGGCGTGCGACCTGAATTATACATTCAATCGCCCTCAACAAAGGCGGGTTAACGTAGCGCTCAGCAATGCTTTCGGTTTCGGGGGGCACAATACCTGTATTGTCTTCCGGAAATACGCGGAGTAGACGCCACGACCCCATACGGTTTTAAATGCTTGATGCCTGGCCCGATGGTCGGGCATTCTGGCGTTGGGGCCGTGTGGCAGACGGGAGTATCGTTAATCACGTAGAGCGCAAAGGATGCAGAATCGGATAGCAGCATCTCCACCCCGTCAATCCCGCGAAGGCAGGAATCCAGCCAAGGAAGGGCCACACCGAACCAGAGAGGGCTAAACGCAGCGGACGTAATAAGGCACGGCGGATGTGGGGACAGGCTGAAACCCGACCGCCACCTGTCAACGGAAGACGATCTCGCGGACCAGGTCTGCGCCGAGGTGCTCGTTGAGGCGTTCCCGCCATTGGCGCCGTTGGACGTGAAGGGCGTGTCGCCACGAGGGCGAAGAGATCTTGACGAACAGTACATCTCCTTTTACCCAGGCCGAATTGGTTACGCCATTGATCTGCGGTCCGGCCACTTCTCCCCAACTCTCAACGGCCCGGGCCTCATCGATTTTCCGCTCGATGCCGAGATTCTTTATTAATGCACGGAGCACATTTCCGATGGACTGGGGCTTTTTGTAGGCGGACATGTTTTCTTCGTCTAAGACGCCGTGGATATTAAGGCGATAAATCGTTGGGCGAGGGCGAGTACCTCGTCGGCACAGCCCCAGCATAACGTGAAGCCCGCCCCACCGTGCCCATAATTGTGGATGAGGCCGCCGCCGGATTCAGTAGGTGCGGATTCGAGCCGGACGGCCGTGCGCCCGGGACGAAGCCCCACCTTTACCTCGAGAACTTCGGCCTCGCGGAGACGTGGTTCGAGAATTCGACAGTTTCGGAGAATGGTATCGGTCACCTCCGGATCGGGTTCCAGATTCCATAAGCCTTTCACGGCTGTTCCCCCGAGGATGCAGTCGTGCGTGCGCGGAATAATGTAGCTAACGCGCAACGGCCCCTCGTCATCGGCAATACATGCTGTCAGGCCCGGATTGCTGACGCGCACAACCTGTCCGCACACGGGCGACATCTCGGAGTCGTTCATGAGGGCCGCCGCCCCAAGCCCTGTGCAGTTGACGACGAGCCTTCCGGGCGAACGGAGCGTGGCGAGATCGGTCACTTCTGCCATTTCGATGCGTCCCCCGCCGGCCCGGAATCTCTGTTCGAGATACGCGAGGAACACCGGCGTTTCTACGAGTGGGACCTCGACGGCAAACCCGTCGGCATAGCCGGGTGGGCGTTCGCCGGTAGCGGCGTGGCGGAAGTGGCGGACCGCCTCTTTCCACCATGGGTCCGGGATCGGGTCCTCGAAAAGGTCGATAAAAGTGGTGATATGGCACCCGGTGGCAGGGTCGTCGGAAAGGTCATAGAGCGTATCGAGGGTCTGCCGGCTCCAGCCGAGGACCCGCTCGCGCGGATAGACGAGGTACGGATACCACACCGCCGCCGCCACGGCAGATGTCGTATCGGCCGGCATCGCCTTCGTGAGGATATGCGTCTCGAACCCGGCCTCCTGAAGCCGGATAGCGCTCGTGAGGCCGATGACCCCGCAGCCGACGACAACCACGGGAGCGAGCGAGGAGGGCAGGTCCGGCATAGGGCTCATTCTGGGTGAATGATGTCAGGGATGACAGCGATGTGCACGCGGCGATTCAAGCGCCGGCCGGCGTCGGTGTCGTTGCGGGCGACGGGGTGCGCGGTGCCGTACCCGACGATAACGAACCGCTCGGAGGGCATGCCGGAGGCGGTACTCAAGTATCGCGCGACCGCTCCCGCCCTTGCGGCAGAAAGCTCCCAATTTCCGGCGAAACGCTTTTTGAGGCGCGGCCCTAGCGCGGTATTGTCGGCAAAGCCTTCCACCCGAAAGCTTCGTTCGGGATACGTATCCTGAAGAACCTTTGCGAGAGAATCGAGACGTTTCTTGCCCGATGTCTTGAGGACGATGTCGGCCGGCGTAAAAAGGTCGTCTGCGTGAAACGTGGCCACGCCTGCCCCACCATCTCTATAGACGGCCAGGCGATACGAAAGCAAGTTCACGCTGTCTCGCAGCGTACGCATATCGCGAAGGTACTGTCCGGAACGCACGCCGGCATAGAAATGGAGCGAATCCCGAAGGGCGTCACGATTCCGTTCGAGGATCTCTGTTCGAGCGCGGAGCATCTCGATGGTCGTAGCCTGTTCACCAATCAATTGTCGTTGCGATGTACAGCCTGTCATCAGAACGAATGACAAGAGTACAGGCGAAATGTACGTAGTGGGCTTATTCATTCATCCTCCTGAAAGTGTACGGTCAAAATTTATTGTCCGTCCGGCTCAAAATTGAAACGCCCGGTGCCGAAAAGCGGAACCGGGCGCATCGAACACGCTGAGAGGGAGGGTCAGCTGTGTTTCTGGATACAATGTCGTAATATCGCCCGGTTATTGCAAGTGCAGGTATGGCAAATCTCTTCGTTACGGTTTCGGGTACCTTTGAACCTTGGTAACCGAGGCTTGATCTACGCTCATCATCACCACCTCATTGATATTGACATGCGGCGGGCGGGTGGCGCAGAAGAGCACCGTCTCGGCCACATCGCGGGGTGTTAGCGGGGTTGTGTCGGCATATACGGCTTCGGCGCGGGCCGCATCGCCTTCGAAGCGGACAAGGCTGAAGTCCGTCTCCACCATGCCGGGGTCGACCGTCGAGATGCGGACGCGGGTGCCATTGAGGTCGAGCTTGAGACCCTGTGTGATAGCGTGGACCGCAAATTTCGAGGCACAATAGACCGTCGAGCCGGGGTATAGCCATCGCCCGGCAATGGAGCCGATGTTGATGATGTGACCCCGGTCGCAGGCGACCATGCCCGGCGCCACCGCCCGCGTAACGTACAGGAGACCCTTGACGTTGGTGTCGATCATGGCGTCGATGTCCTCGATGCTGTTTTCGTACAGCCTATCGAGTCCTTTCCCGAGTCCCGCATTGTTGACGAGGAGATCGATCTCACGCCACGTGGCCGGCAGGGCGTCGATTTGTGCAATAATTTCGTCGGCATGGCGGACATCGAGGGCGAAAGTGTGGACCTCAGTGCCGTGCCTTCGGTTCAAACGGTCAGCGAGCGCGGCGAGGCGGTCGGTACGGCGGGCACAAAGCAACAGCCGGGCGCCCGCTTCGGCAAAGATCTCGGCGCATGCTTCTCCGATGCCGGCCGACGCGCCGGTGACGAAGACGATTTTATTCTTGAAAGGCAACATGGTTGTTATGACTGAATGAGGGGCAAAGAATAGTAAGGTACGACGATTCGGACGCTGCGTGAAGCCGACGGCGATTTATGCCCTGACAATATTGGCTGGAAGCCGTATCATTGGCCACACTTTATCCAATAAAAAAAAGAGATTAGATGACGCGCTCGATATTTTGCATGGTTGTACTTGGCGTTTTGGGATGGGCGCCCAATGCAGTTGCACAGAACAAAAGGCTGTCGGGGACCGAGATCACCTGCGCGAACGGGAAAGCAGCGGCGTACAGTTGCAGTAACATAAATTTGCTCAGTTTTATGCCCATCGCGGACATCGGAGGCGATAATGTTACCAATCTGAATGATATTTGGGGATGGACCGACCCCCAAACCGGACATGAATATGCTCTCGTCGGGCGAACTGATGGTACGGCATTCGTTGACGTCACGGATCCGCTCAATCCGGTCTACGTGGGGCAGTTGATGCTCCATGCTGGTGCCACTCCGAATGCCTGGCGCGATATCAAGGTGTATAAGGACCACGCCTTCATCGTGGCCGACGCGGCCGGCCTCCATGGAATGCAGATCTTTGATCTAAACCTCCTTCGCGCCGCCACCGTTTTCCCAACGACGTTCTCCGAGTCGGCCCATTATGATGGTTTTGGAAGTGCCCACAATATTGTGATTGATGAGGAGACAGGGTTTGCATATGCCGTCGGGATTAGCTTTGCCGGACAGACCTGCGGTGGCGGATTGCACATGATCAACATCCAAAATCCCGAGGCGCCTGTCTTTGCCGGATGTTTCTCTCATACGGGCACCGGGCGCGCCGGCACGGGCTACACGCACGATGCGCAGTGCGTCGTTTACCATGGTCCCGATCCCGACCATCAAGGGCGCGAGATTTGCTTCGGCTCCAACGAGACAGCCCTCAGCATTGCTGACGTGACGGATAAGAGCAATCCCGTGGCGATTTCCTCCGCGAATTATCCCAACGTGGGCTATGTGCATCAGGGATGGTTAACTGAGGACCAACGCTATTTTTTTCAGGATGATGAGCTCGACGAATATCTTGGCTTTGTCGGGCAGACGCGGACCCTCGTCTGGGATGTAACCGACCTCGACGATCCGCAGGTGTCGACCGAATATAATGCGGCCACCACCTCCATCGATCACAATCTGTATATCATCCAGGATCGTGCGTATCAGTCCGACTATACTAGCGGCCTTCACATCCTCGATATCAGTGATCCCGGGAACCCGAAGGAGGTGGGGTTCTTCGATACCACGCCCGATAATGACGCGCCGGTCTTTGCCGGCACGTGGAGTGTTTACCCGTATTTCGCTAGTGGCACGCTGGTGCTGAGCAGCATCGGGGAAGGGTTGTTTGTAGTGAAACCCGTCGGCGTGGCCACGGGCACCGACACGCTCGATACGGACGACGAAGTCACTGTCGGCACGCCTTTCCCGAATCCGTTCACGACCCGGACGACGCTGAAGCTTGCCCCGCTGACTACACAGCATGTACGTGTAGTGATTTACGATATGCTCGGCCGCGAAGTAGAACGCGTCTATGACGGGACCATGACCGGAGGCAAGGCACAATACCTCTCCTTTGATGCCTCCGAATTGCCCGGCGGCACCTATGTCGTGCGGGCCACGGGCGAGACCTTCCGCGCCACGCGGCTGGTTTCGAGGGTGAAATGAGCTTACAGCTGATGTGCGTTCTACTAAGCATCAACGTCATCTCGACCGAGCCGTACGAATGGAGAGATCTCACCGGTACGGTCAGCAATCCCTAAACGGAGAGATTTCTCCTCCCTTCGCTCGTGTCGAGATGACGCATGGGTGAGCGGGACGCTCTCAGCCGTGAGCCACCAGCCACGAGGGGGGGATGTCTCCGGCGACGTTCAGACGAGGTATTTCAGCACAATCAGCCCGCCGACGAGGAGCACGGTGAAGGCGACGGCTAGGACGTTGAAGTACTTGTCGATGAACGCCCGGATGGGCTCACCGAATTTCCAGATCAGTCCGGCTATGAGGAAGAACCGCGCCGAGCGACTGATGGCTGATGCGAGGACGAACAGGGGGAAGTTGATGTTGAAGGCGCCGGCGCTAATGGTAAAGATTTTGTATGGGATGGGGGTAAAGCCGGCGGTGAAGATGATCTCGAAGCCCCAGGTCTCAAACCGCTGCCCCATCTGCGTATAGAGCGCCTCGGAGAAGCCGGGGATGTGGCTGAAGAAGAATTGAGCCAGCGGGGTAAAGCCGACATCGGTGAGCCAGAGGAAATGGCCGAGCGCGTAGCCCCCCATGCCGCCGAGGAGCGAGGCGACACTGCACGTGAGCGCAAAGTAAAGGGCTTTGGGCCGGCTGCCAAGGGCGAGCGCGATAAGCAACACGTCGGGAGGGACCGGGAAAAACATAGACTCGGCAAAAGCCAGCACAAACAGAGCGAGCACGCCATAGGGCGTATCGGCCCAGTGCAAAACCCAATCGTAGAGTCGTCGGAGCCAGTTCATTGGAAATGGGCGAGGGGAAACAAAAGATCAGGGCAAGCGAGATGCCGCTTGCCCTGTTTTAATTTCTAGATGATTGCACCTTTGGGTCACCCATCAAGGTCAAGCATGCGCCGGATGCGCGCGTCTCGGTAGAGATCCGGATAGGATTGCTGAAATTCGTCTTTCTTGCGCGGATCGAGACCAAATGCGGTCTTGAGCGAACGAATACTTTCTTCGGGCTTCCCAAGCGCGAAAAGGGCTTTTGCCTGATTGAAATACGTACCGGCACATTTTGGGTTTAAGTTAAGCGCTTCCCGATAGGCATCTAGGGCATCTTTTACGTGATGAGCTTCAAATAGTGTCTCGGCATAATCCATCCACGCTTCATGATTCTTGGGCGCGACACGGACCACCGTGCGATAGGCCGTCATCGCCTCATCTATTCGGCCCATGTTGTAGGCACAGTCCGCTTTAGCATACCAATATTCGGGTGTTTCCGGGCTTAAGACTATCGCACGGTTGAAATTAACCATTGCTTCTTCGTGACGCTCGAGGGCTTCGAGGCAACATCCCAGCCCATACCAAGCCTCGGCATAGCCTTCATCCGCTTCGAGCGCCCGCTGAAAATGCGCGATTGCTTGGTCGAAGTTGCGTAGTTCTTCGTATGCGAGGGCGATATTATAACACGTGGCGGCGTCTCCGCCCTCGAGTTCAATGACATGCCCGTAGCTTTCAATGGCCTCCGGCAGTCTATTCAAATTGGCGAGGGCATTGCCGCGGTTGTAATGAGCCGAAGCAAAAGTATCTGAGATCAGGATAGCCATGTCGTAAGACTCAACGGCCTCCTTAAAATGGCCACAGCGGTTGAGGACGATGCCTCTGTTGTACCATGCGTCGTGGGAATAGGGGTCAGTTTCGAGGTGCCGATCGTAGCAAGAGATGCTGCGCTCGTCATTGCCGAGGCGGTCATGGCAATAACCGAGTTCGTACCAGACCTCAAGGTGATCCGGATTCTGTTCGGAGCAAAATTCAAAGGCCGCAATGGCGTCGGTGAGCCGATTCATCCGTTCCAACGCAACGCCGCGATTGAACAGCGCTTCATCGTTGAACGGATTGATCTCGATAACCCTGTCGTAGTCCTGAAGGGCCTCATCGCCACGGTCGAGACTGTCGAGCGTAATCCCGCGATTGATAATCGTTTCGGAATCGACTGGGTTAAGTGCCAGGGCATGGTCGTAGGCCGTCAAGGCCTCTTCGTGCCGCCCGAGGTTGTTCAACAGAATACCCCGGCGCATCCAGCCATCCGACGAAAACGGATACATCTCCACTAGCCTGTCGACGACCGTCAGCGCTTCTTCAAGACGTCCTTCCTCAAAATAGAAGGAAGCGATATCTTCGAGCGTGTCGGAGTCAAAATAAGCCGTATCACCTTGTGTCTCAAACGTCTCGACTAAGCCCCGAAGCCGGGTGCTATCAGTGGAGTCGTCAGAATCTTCAAACTCAAAATCAAACATACTCATACAGCGCCCAATGATTGAACCGTGTTAGCGGGCGAGCCGGCAGGCATAACTGCGACATCACTGGAAAGGTCCGTTGATCCCATAAGTATAAATGGATAACAAACAATTTTCAAGAGAAGATCGGCCGCACACATAAACTATATCGATTCCTTTGGTAAATTCTCACTTCCGATATATTCGGGGTCAAGAAGTATGCCGGTCTCAAAGTGATAACAAGATTATGCTGGTGACGTTCGAGGGTATTGATGGGTGCGGCAAGAGCACGCAGGCACAACGTTTGGTAGCGCGGCTGGAAGCTGAAAACGTTCCAGTGCTGTTATTTCGTGAACCCGGGGGAACGATTATCTCGGAGCACGTGCGGACCATGCTACTCGACCCGGCCTTACATATTGAACCGTTTGCCGAACTGTTGCTTTATTCTGCTGCGCGCGCACAACTCGTTGCTGAGCGAATCCGGCCCGAATTGGAGAAAGGGCATCTCGTTATATGCGATCGATTTTACGATTCAAGTACCGCCTATCAGGGCGCAGGGCGAAAGCTCGAAAGCGAGGCCTGGTTTCGGAAATTCAACAGCCGGGTCACGGGCGGACTGCGTCCGGAACGGACATACCTTATCGAGTTGACACCGGAACAGGCGTTGTCCCGGCGGGCTTCCCTTCAAGACGATCGTATCGAAGCAGCCGGAGTCGGTTTTTTCGAACGAGTCGCCAGGGCCTATGGCCGGCTTGCGGAACTTGAACCCGATCGTTTCTTCCGTATCGACGGTACTCGAAGCATAAATGCTATCCACGATCAGATCTGGGACGATTTGGTACATCTGAGGGAACCGGCCACCGGAACCCCAATTTCGAGCGAGGGTTCATCCGGTTAGGTGATGCGACGTTTCGCGTGTACCACCTAGATGTGTACGCACTCTTGATACCCCGTTGAGTATGTCATCATTGCCCCACAAGATGGAAGAGGTTCGAACGATCTTCAGTGCATTTCTGAAAGAGCGGAACCAGCGTCAGACTCCTGAACGCCTGGCAATTCTTGAAGAGACGTATGCAACGGACGATCATTTCGATGCCGATGAGCTCTATCTGAGGATAAAACAGCGCGGGCTCAGAGTCAGTCGCGCGACCGTATATAATACGTTGGACTTGCTGATCGATTGCAACCTTGTTGTCAGACACCAATTTGGAAGCAAGCAGGCAAAATATGAACGTGCCTATAGTTATTGGCAACACGATCACCTGATTTGCATGGATTGTAACGAGGTGATGGAATTTTGCGACCCGCGTATTCAGAGTATTCAGGAGATGGTATCAGAAATATATAAGTTCGATATCAAGCACCACTCGCTCCACATGTATGGTCACTGCCTGCGTGAGACGTGCCCCAATCGTGAAGCGGTAAATCAGCGTGTGGCGCTTTAATGCATTACGTGTTAATCGTTTGGCCTTTTTGACGATCGCACCTATATTTGCCATTTGATTAAGCAATTCAAAATAGTTCGATGAGACGTACTATGTCCGCCATATTCTTCGTACTTGCGCTAACCGCGGCGAGTTCGGGGGGAGTAAGGCTGAGCTATTTCAATGTGGAGGAGACCTCTCCCAGTTTTGTTATTACGTGGCTCTCCGAAGAAGAAACCGATGTGCGGGAATATGCTCTGCAGCGGCGCACTATCCACACTAACGGTGTCTTCGTGCCATTGCAGACGCTGCCGGTACACGGCACGGGCAAAGAATACCGATACGAAGACGACCAGGTTTTTAAGTCGGAAGCGGAACAGGTAGACTATCGGCTTGAAGCAGTTTTTACCAATGGCCTTCGGCAGGTATTAGTATCTCGTTCTATCCACTATACGCCTACAGCAGTGCGGCGGACATGGGGGAGTATTAAGGCCATGTTTCAATAATCGGCCCGCGACAAGCCGTAGTTTTGTGCGTACCTCCTCGAACGGCCGAGGGGGTTTTTTATTGTTGTGTAAACAGGCGGACCTCGAAGCCTTCGCGGACACGGGTACCGGGTTCGGGGCTCTGTTTTCGCACTGCTAGGGAGTCGCCACCTATGATAACAGACCGTATGCGGCGGTCGAGAAGAAATTGCTGAGCCCGTGAGGCTTCGATGCCCGTCACATCCGGCACAGTTGTATAGGCATCACCGAGACCAGTGCTATACCAGAGACGAACACGGGAACTCTGCGGCACCGATGTTCCTGCCGGGGGATCCTGTCGTGTCACCGTATTGGGATCCGGGGAGGGGATGGAGTCGGGCTGAACATCCTCGTCGGACACGGTAAGTCCAAAGGTAACCATTCGATTGCGTGCCTCACGTAAAGAGAGGTTGTCTACCGCTGGTACCAGCACCATCGGGATCGTGCCGCTGTTGACAGTGAGATAGATACGTCGCCCCGGCTTCACCGAGGCATTGGCCGGTGGTTTCTGGTCGACCACCTCATCGCGGTCAAGGCTGGGGTTATAGCGTTGTTCTTCCCGTTCCACCCGTAGATTATGCGCCGAAAGGATATTACTTGCTTCGTGGAAAGGAAAATGACGGACATCGGGCACGGAAATCGCGACGTCGTGGCGCGTATAGGCGGGCATAATCCCGTTGTCAAAAAGGAAGTAAACTGATATGGCCAGTAGAGCCATACCCATCAATCCGCCCCAGAGGTAAGGATTTGCAACTAGGGAACGTAGCGAAAGGAGTCTAAGGTTGAGCCAAAATTTCATTTGTTACTAAGAATAGAATTTACAGGAGATATCGTATTGCTAGCCGGGGCTAAGTAGATCGTGCCACAGGGAATCTAAAAGTAGATTACATGAATGACAATTATATATTGCGAGGCGGGAAACCTGGGATAGGGGTACGGGTTTGACGTCGACGCTCGGCAATTACGGGCAATTGAGACGGCGGAAACGCCTGATGTTCATAGACAGATTGTAAGGGGTGTGATGTTGGCAAATCGCTACAGGGAGCGCGTCGCAATTGTTCCGTCGTTTCGTATGCGAGGCCGCTGCACAGAAAATGTTCTTCGAGCGTATTCGATAAAAGGTGTGAAGCCTTCTAGAATGCGCAAATATAGTCTTGACCAATGTGAGTCGTCGCCGTATCATCCGCCCCGCCTTGCCAATCGTGTGTGCTTGGATTGAACCGAAGGAAAGTGCTTTTTGAAGAGACTGCTAAAGATGATTTCATCGCTTGACAGTCGGAATCAAATCGCCGTACTTTGCAAGTCCGCGCCAAGATTTAGCGAGGCGCCTGTTCCTTGGCGGTATGATGTTGTGAATCAATGGGAAGCGTCAGAATATGACCTGTCATTGAGCCGACTGAATGGCCCCGGGAAAAGTTCTTTGATGAGATTGGATGCATAGCGAGTCCTGTCGATTCCATGTCACACGAGAGTGTGGCGGAGTAGACATAGAGCGTATAGCAAAATACATTCAAACCTTCTACTACGGAGAGTTTGATCCTGGCTCAGGACGAACGCTGGCGGCGGGCTTAACACATGCAAGTCGAACGAGAAGCCATCCTTCGGGGTGGTGGAAAGTGGCGCACGGGTGCGTAACGCGTAGGCAACCTGCCCTCAAGCGGGGAACAACTATCGGAAACGGTAGCTAATACCGCATAAAGTCTCCGGATCGCATGGTCTGAAGATGAAAGCCTTCGGGCACTTGAGGATGGGCCTGCGTCGGATTAGTTAGTTGGTGAGGTAACGGCTCACCAAGACAGCGATCCGTAGCTGGTCTGAGAGGATGATCAGCCACACTGGCACTGAGACACGGGCCAGACTCCTACGGGAGGCAGCAGTGAGGAATATTGCGCAATGGGCGAAAGCCTGACGCAGCCACGCCGCGTGGAGGAAGACACCCCTATGGGGCGTAAACTCCTTTTATATGAGAAGAAGGTCCCGGTCGCCGGGATTTGACGGTATCATATGAATAAGCACCGGCTAACTCCGTGCCAGCAGCCGCGGTAATACGGAGGGTGCAAGCGTTGTCCGGAATCACTGGGTGTAAAGGGTGTGTAGGCGGGGCCGACAGTCAGAGGTGAAATCCCACGGCTTAACCGTGGAACTGCCTTTGATACTTTGGCTCTTGAGTCTCGGAGAGGTCACTAGAATTCGTGGTGTAGCGGTGAAATGCGTAGATATCACGAGGAATACCAGAAGCGTAGGCGGGTGACTGGACGAGTACTGACGCTGAGGCACGAAAGCGTGGGGAGCAAACAGGATTAGATACCCTGGTAGTCCACGCCGTAAACGATGGATGCTCGGTGTTGCCCCGCTCTAGGGGCAGTGCCTAAGCTAACGCGTTAAGCATCCCACCTGGGGAGTACGTTCGCAAGAGTGAAACTCAAAGGAATTGACGGGGGCCCGCACAAGCGGTGGAGCATGTGGCTTAATTCGATGCAACGCGAAGAACCTTACCTGGGCTCGAACGCTACCGGACAGTCCCCGAAAG
>Ga0114931_10000033_pt1 | contig 125576 bp, 108 predicted proteins | sample 2SBtaG_FD_89579 | JGI IMG/M metagenome (GOLD analysis project Ga0114931, IMG submission 89579) | Deep subsurface microbial communities from Kolumbo volcano to uncover new lineages of life (NeLLi) - 2SBTROV14_V59a metaG | ecosystem: Environmental > Aquatic > Marine > Volcanic | place: Kolumbo...
GAGCAGCTTGTTCCACTGCCGGTTGTCGGTCCACGTATCGTTGCTGGTCTTGGTATTTGCCATCCCCAGCGTGTCGCCCAGAACTTGGAAGATGGAAAAGAAACCTGCTAACACCCATGCCCCATCAGCCAGTGGGTATCCTTGCTCAAGATGCGGAAGCCTCCACCGTGAACGTAGAGGACGGTGGGCAGGAGCGCAGCCGGCGCTGCGCCAGCGGGACGGTAGACATCCAGCAGGTGCTCGGCAAGCCCGGTCTGCCGATACGGCACGTTGTGGGTCACTTCCACGTTGTGCGCTTCGGGTCGCGCTCGCGGGTGCAACCGACCAGCCCCCGCCAGGCCACGGAAAAAGCTGTCGACCAGCACCGAGCCGGTGCGGCGGCGAAGCCGCTCCGATAGGCCGGAATACTGCGTACCGTTCTGCATGCTGGAACCAAGACTAACACGGGCCCCAAGCTGCCCGGCCCGCTCCGGGAGCCCCCTCACTGTCGAGGGATCGCGCAGGACCTGGATCAAGTTTCGTTATCTGTACATGCAACTTGACGAAAACACCGAGTCAGCGCTAGTCCGATCCCGACATGTCCGACGTCCATGACAGGATCGAAGAGTGCATCACGGCATTCACCGTGGACATGAGCGAGCTCGTGCGCCGTGTCGCGTTCGAGTCGGTGTCGCTCGCTCTTGCAGGTGAGGTAGCGATCTCCCCGGCGAAGAAGCCGTACCCGATCGCTGCAACCCGGGGGAACGGAAAGCGCACGCGCGCGCAGATTGAACGGACCATCGCCGCGCTTGAACGCCACATCCGGTCCGCACCAGGGCGGCGCATGGAAGAGCTCTCCAGTGACCTCGGGCTCACCAGCCGCGAGCTGATGCTGCCGGTGCGCCGTCTGCTGGAAGCCAGGTGTATCCGCAGCCAGGGCCACAAGCGGGCGACGCGCTACTACCCCGCCTGAGGCGTTCCGCGAGGTATCAGGCCTCGTCGTCGATCCTGAGCCAGAACGCGCTCTGGTCGCCCTCGTAGCAGATCTCGCCTTCGTGCCGGAACTCGAAGCTGTAGCGGACCACGTGGCGCGCCTTGCCGAGACGCTGGCGCGTGGCGGTGCAGGTGGCCTCGATGGGCGAGCCGGGCGGCACCAGCTTGCGGAACGACACCTTGTGGATGTTGCTTCCGTAGCCCACCCACCCCTGGTGATGACGCAGGCCGAGAAGATAGTATGCGTGCACGAAGCCGAGCATGCCGGTCGCGTGCACCATGACCGCGCCGGCAACGTGGCGCGGATGGCGCGTCGGATGGACGCGCTGGCTGTCGGTGAACGGCAGCGGGCGATCGGTGGGCATCCGACAGCGCACCCTGCGCTGTTCGGCGTCGGCCTCGAGCAGCTGGTCGAACAGCAGCACCTCTGGGTCGTAGGGCAGGTCGGCGAGGAACGCCTCGTCGAAAGCGCAGGGCGTCTCGGGCAAGCTCATGTCGGTGCTCCGCTCATTCGCCGCTCACGTGCACCACGACCTGGCGGCGGTGCGGCCGCGCGCGGTGCTCCCACAGGTACAGTGCCTGCCAGGTCCCGAGCGCGAGCTCCCCGTCGACCACCGGGATCGACTCGGAACTCCGCGTCAGGGCCGAGCGCGCGTGGGCGGGCATGTCGTCGTCGCCTTCAGCGTCGTGCTCCCAACGCCGCGACTCGGGAGCGATCTCGGCCATCCAGCGGTCGAGATCGCGCAACACCGCGGGATCGGCGTTTTCCTGGATGACCAGGCTCGCCGAGGTGTGGCGCACGAACACCGTGCAGAGGCCCACGCGCACGCCGCTCTCCCGCACGATCTGCCTCAAGCGAGAGCCGAGATCGGAAAAGCCGCGCCCGGAGGTGGGCACTTCCAGGGTTTGTTGGTGTACCGTCACGCGTTGCCCGTATAGCATTCCCCGCCGCAGCGCGGGGCCCTCCGCCCACGACGTGGGCCTGTCCGCCGCATGCTGGAAAAGACCCGCTCCCTCAAGATCAACGCGCTCCTGCGCGTGGAGACCTACTTCGACCAGGGACCGCTGCGACGCGGGGTCTTCTCGCTCGTTCGGGGCATGGGGCGCCACCGCCTGGCCCAGGCCGCGAACGCGATGGCCTTCGACCTGTTTCTTGCCAGCATCCCGATGGTGGCGCTGGCCGGCTGGGCGTTCGCCAACGTGCTCAAGGACAGCCCGGAGACGCTCTACACGCTCTCCAGCCTGGTCGACCACACGCCGTACGAGATCCACCTACTCATCACCAAGAACTTCGGGCGCTTCTCGGCGGGCGCGGTAGCGCCGCTGGCCGTGCTCGGCTCCTTCTGGCTCGCGTCGTCGGCGTTCCACACGCAGATGCGCGTGTTCGAGATCGCGCTCGACGCCGAGAAGCGGCCCTGGTGGAAGAAGCGGCTGATCGCCCTCGGCTGCGTGCTGGTCGCCCTCGCTGCGTTCGGCCTCTCGAGCTACGTCGCCGTGCTGCTCGCCGGCGGCCCGATTGCGATGCTCAGGTTTCTCGATCCCGACGTCCCCCGCAGCGGCGCGCGCGTGTTCGGGCACTACATCTCGCTGCTCGTCGCGATCGTCACACTGACGGCGCTGTTGGCTGCCTTCTACCGGATCGCCGTCAACCGCGCCGGAGTGAAGCGGCACATGTGGCCCGGCGCGACCCTGGCAGTCGGCATCGGCGGCGTCGCCTCGTATGCGTTCGGCTACTACGCCAGCACGCTGGCGCGCTTCGCCATGTTCTACGGCAGCCTCGCGGCGGTCGCGATCGCGCTGGCCTGGCTGTGGATCTGGTGCGCAGCCCTGCTCACCGGCGCCGAGCTGAACGCCCAGCTCGAAAGCGCCGAACGCCGGCAACCCCCGAACCCGCAGCGGCACAGCCTCGCCCCGCCGCCTGGGCCGGCCGCCTGAGGCCCCCAGCACTCCAAAAAGAAACCCGGATCCGGGCCCGCAGGCGCGCTAGGCTCGCGGGCATCGTGCTCGTCGACGAAATCAAGCAGCGCATCCAAGCCGCGATGAAAGCGGGGAACACTCTCGAAAAGGAGGTCCTGCGCGTCGTCCTGGGCGAGATCCAGACCGAAGAGGCGCGCGGCAAGAAGGCCGACGACGCTCTGGCAACCAGGATCCTCAAGAAGCTCGTCAAGTCGAACCGCGAGACGCTGGAATCCGCGACCGACGCGGAGCAGAAGACCGCGCTACAGGGCGAGATCGCCATCCTGCAGGAGCTGCTCCCCAGGTCCATGTCGGTGGACGAGATAGTCGCCGCACTCGCTCCGGTCGCGGACGCGATCCGTGCCGCTGGCAACGACGGCCAGGGCACCGGCATTGCGATGAAGCACCTCAAGGCAAGTGGCGCCGAGGTCGACGGCAAGGACGTAGCGCAGGCCGTCAAGGCGTTGCGCGCGTAGGGCGCGCGCGCCCGCCCCGAGCGGCACGCTGGGCGACCTTCCGCGAAGCGAGCTGACTAGTACCCGCCGTCGGGGACTGCGGAAGGCACGCACACGCCGAAGTAGTCAGGCATCTGCTTGCTGGCCTGGCATTTGCCGCCGCCGCAACCCGGATCGTTCGTCGTCAGCGAGCAGATCTTCAGACACTTGCCGGTGGCCTGGGAGCAGACGTGGCCCCAGGCGCACGGACACGGGTCGCCCGCCTGGCCCGTGCCTGGCGGCGCGATGCAGCTCGTCAAGCCATCGCCCACCACCATGCAGGCAGTGCCCGGCTCGGGGCACGTGCAGTCGGCGGCATTGGCGGCCTGACACGGATACGGCTCGGCGAGGTTGCAGTTGTCGGCCGGCACGCAGACCGGGGCCAACTGCGCCGTCTGCGTGGGATCGCCGTTCGGGATGTCGGCCTTCAGCGGGCGATCCGCGCAGAACGTCCCGGCGAGCCCCGGGTCGCAGTCCGCGCCCGCGTCCGGATCGCACTGGCACGCCGAGTTCCCAGCGCAGCAGAAGTGACGGCACTCGCCCGCCGCACCGTCGAGCACGCAGCCGTAGCCCGCAGCGCAGTCGCTGGAGTCGACGCACGGCGCGTGCTCCCGGCCGTGGCCTGCGGGTTCGCACACCGCCGCAGCGGAGCCGCTCTGACGGGTGAGGTGGCAGGCGTAGCCTGGCGCCGGAGCGCCGGTTCCGCCATCCGGCGCCGCATCACCCTGCCCCGATGAAGCATCCGCGAAACCCACTGCCGCGTCCGCGCTCGCACCGGCGTCGGGAGCGTTCATCGCGTCGGCGGTGAAGGCGGCATCGCCCGGCCCCGCTTCTCCAGGGCTCGCGCCGGCGCCGGTGCACGCCATTGGGTCGTCCGGCAGGCAGCCGGTGGCACACAGATCGCTGGTCTGCGACCCTCCCTCGGCGTCGGTACCTGCCTCCGGCGGCTTCGAGATGGTGCCATCACCGCCCGCGCCGACGCCCGAGTCGGGGCACTGCAGGCCGAAGCAGTGGCCGCTGCCGAGCGCACTGGCGTCGCCTAGGCTGGCGCAGCCCGCCTGGGCCAGGCCGGACGCGAGCGCAAGGCCTAGAAGACTACGGACGAAAAAGCGGACAGGGTGTGACATCGAACCCAGCGGGAGCCCTGGGGAAAGTTCGGGAAGGTACGCCGAACTCTAGCACCTGCGACCAGTAGAGCACATGCCGTGCCGGGCACCGAATTGTGCGCCCCCGGGCTCCGGACGCTCCCGAACCCCTGGCAATCGTGTCGCGGTGCTGGCCCAGATCGACTACTTCAGCGTGACGTTGCGGATCACGTAGTTGTTGGCCTGGTCGTACACGCGCACGCTGAGCAGGGTAGGACCCTTGGGCGAGAAGCTGGACACGTCGGCGTCGAACTTCTCGCGCTGGTCGTCGAAGACGCCGTCGGTCGGATAGAAGGGGTACCAGACACCGGTCCCCGCGATCGAGATCTGGATCCGCTTGATGGGGCCGACGCCGTCCACGGCGGTGCCCTGCACGTGGCGACCCGCAACCCTGAGCCCCTCCACGGTCGGCGGCGTGTTGTCCACCAGCACGATGTCACTCAGAAGCTCGCTCTTCTTGGCGTGACCCGGCGGATTCGAGATGTCGTCGCTGGCGACCAGGCGCACGCGGTAGCGCCCTTCGGGCAGGTCCGCCGTGTCCCAGGTGTACTCGTTCTTGGTCAGGACCTCGTCCGGCTTGAGCATGTCGTACCAGGCCTTCGTACCGATCAGGCGGTAGTCGACCCGGTAGCGCAGCTCGTCCTTGTCGGGGTTGTCGACCTTCCACTTGAGCTTGACCTTCGTGTCGGGCTTCTTCGTGATCGGGCCGCCGGACTTGTGCACGCCGCCCGACGACGACGACGACGACGACGAGCCCTTCTTCTTCTTCGCGCCGGAGCTCGCGTCGATCCCCGTGATGGTCGCGCGGAGATTGTCGGTCACGAACGGGATTTCGAGCTCGCTCAGGATCGCCTTCGGGTCGCGGCTCCAACGCGCGCGCACCTGCAGGTAGCGCCCAGGCGGGCTCGCGACGCGCGCCGGCGCCGCGATGGACCTGCTCCAGCCGCTCCAGGTCTTGTCCGGCTCCTTGGTATTTCCGGTGCGGGTCGACAGCTCGAGCGTTCCGGTGGAAACCCAGCTCATGCGGCCGAAATGCGCCCGGATGCCGGCATCCAGCACCTTGCTGGTCCACACGGCATCGGCGCCGCCGACGCCGTGGACGGGATGCAGCACGGCCGGATCGCTGCTGGCCACGAACTGGTGCTTGCCGGACAGGAGCAGGGCCGTGACCTGACGCTCCTTGGTGTCAGCCACCAGCACCTGGTTGTGGGACGTGTCCACGGTGTAGACGCGGCCCTCCACGCCGGTACCGACGTAGGGCCGACCGTCGTCGCCGACCGCGAGGCTGACGAAGTGCTCGCCCTTGTTGTCGAGCAACTGGTCGTAGGAGCCGTCGGGCGCAAACTCGTAGAGCGTCCCTTTGCCCTTCGTCTTCGGCGCGGGCGACGCCGGTCCGGCACTGGTCGGGGTGCCCCGCCCCTTGCGTGTCGGCGCGTAGCTCCCGGTCTTGAGCTTGTTGGCGATGGCGTAGACTTCGCCCTTGGGTCCGACCGCGATGTCCCGCACCTCGGTACGGTCGAAGTCGTACAGCACGCTGGCGCGTCCGGGGCCGGTGATCTTGTAGAGCTTGGCCTTGTTGCTGGCGCCGGCGTAGACGGTGCCGTCCGGAGCCACCGCGACGCTCATCAGGTGTTGCTCGGTGGCATCGAAGTAGACCTGTGCGTTGCCGGTCCGGTCGATGCGCCACAACTTCCCTTCGGGACCGGTGGCCGCGTACACGACGCCCTTCTTCTTGTCGAACGCGACCTGCCACACGTGCTCCGTGCCCTTGAGAGCAGCGAGCGTCGAGAGCTTGCCGCCGTCGAGCTTCATCACCTTGCCTTCGGGCAGCGTGCCCAGCACGACGGTGCTGCCCCAGGCATGCGCGAGCGACGTGACCACGAGCGCCTTGGTGTCCGCCACCACGCTAACCTTCGCTCCCTTGAGCGAGAGCAGCTTGCCTTCGTTGCCCGTCCCGAGCAGCAGCGAGCCATCGGGCATCGGCAAGACGCTCCAGATCGCCGTCCCCTCCGACGCGGGGATCGCGCCCAGGTTGAACCCGGCGCGGACCTGACCGGCCGAATCGACGGCGACGCCTTTCAGATCGCCGCCCTTGAAGTCGTCGCCGTTCTCGAGGTCGAAGTGGCGTGTGCCGACGGCGAGGGCGTGTGCCGCGCTGAAAAGCAGGGCGAAACCGATGGAGCTTTCGACAAGTCGATGAGCAAGTTGGCTTTTCACTGGGAGCTTCCTCTAGCGGGCCACCGGCGTGACGACGCTCGGGCGGCGGGGACTACGGGGGACGACGGACATCAGTGCAGTACGGGCTTCACTTCCACGCTCACGCGGTCCTGCCCGGTCATGAAGTCGGGCAGCGGTACCACGAGCCGTGTCTCGGAGCGGAAGGTGTCGGGCGCCACGGTGCTGGAGGTCGGGCGGATCGAGTCGAGGGCGCCGGGCGGCAGGTTCCTCGCGACATGGCCCTTGAAGCTCACCGCTGCGTCTCCGCTGTTGTACGAGACGATGATCGACTTGGGCGGGTACATGCCGTGAGCCAGGTTGTGGATGAGCGCGGCGAGGCTGTCCGGGTCGGCCTGGTCGCGCTGCTCGGTGTAGCCCGGCTGGATCTGCAGGTTCAGCGTCTTGCCGGCCAGATGCGCTGGGATCGGCACCGAGACGATCCGCGTCACCGGCTTCGAGGCGTACGGGATCAGCGTCAGGCGGATGCGCGCCGGCTGCCCCGCTTGCACCTCCGGATCGAGGATCTCGCTGCCTCGCAGGCGCAGGATGTCCCGCGCGTAGCGCAGCCGGATGGTCACCTCGACGCCGTCGATGAGCACCGGCTCCCAGGGGTTGTTCATCAACGCACCCATCGATCGCACGAGGTTCGAGCGCACGAAGTCCTGCGGAGCGGGCGTGCCTCCGACGGCGACGCCGAAGTCCTCGAGGTCGATGCTGCCGTGCCCGTGGATCGCCAGGTGGCTCTCGGCCGTCCAGCTCACGTCCTGGCGCTCGGCTGCGGTCGCCTGCAGCGCATTGCCTAGCGCGATCGAGAGGAAGGCGGGTGACATGAACTTCTCCTCGGCCACCTGGAAGTGCCAGTCGGTGACCGGGGCTCCGTTCACGCCCTTGATGTGCATCGTCACCGGGATGACCGGCGCCTTGATGTTCTCGTCGACGACGATGGCCGCGAGACGGTCGTTCACCAGCGCACCCAGCGGCTTCTCGGGCTCCCCGATCTTGAACGAGCGCATGTTGCTGGCGAGGAACCACAGCACCTTGCCGGTGCAGGTCGGTAGCGCCGTGACGCCGGACTGCATCATGGGATGGCCGAACGCGACCAGCTTGTGGCCGTGGACGCGGGTCACCGTACCGAGCCCCATGGCGCTCATGTCACCGCGGATGAGCTGCACGCCGATCGCGCCGCCGTCCACGAAGTGGTTGGGGCCGCTGGCGGCCTGCTTGGCGCTGCCACCGCCACCCGCCTGCAGCGGGGAAAGCCCGAGCGGAGAGAGCAGCTTCTTGGCCAGACCTATCGCCGAGCTGGTCATGCCGCCCATGAGCAGCGGCGTGTCGACCGGCCTGGCCGGGCTCGACGATCCGGGCAGCATCAAGGCGTTGCGCTTCCCGATCTGCTGGGCGTGCTTGTCGAGGTCGTAGTGATCGAGCGAACCGGCATAACGATTCACCGAGCTCATCGAGCGACGTGCCTGGCGCATGCCGTGCCGCGCGCCCGGCACCAGCGGCCAGCCGTTGATCATCTTCGGGATCGGCCGGTGGAGCTCGTTCAGCATGTTCTGGATCGGCGTCACGCCGGCCACCGGCTCCGAACCGAACGTCCAACCGTAGGCATACGCCCCGACCATCTTGTGGTTGATGAAGATCGGGCTGCCGCTCATGCCTGCCACGACCTTGGTCACGGCGAGGCGGGGGTGTTTCGTCTTGATCAGGATGAGATCCTGGCGTGGTTGGAAATTCTTCTGCACGCCGATCACGGAAACCCCGAACTGCTCCGGCTTCGTCCCCTTGAACACCGTGAGGCCATAGCCCTTCATGCCCGGCTTGATGTCCCGCACAGGCAGGATGCCGGAATCCTGGGCCTTGCCCTGGGCGAGAGCGGTCTGCCAGAGGCCCAGCGGAGCCAGGAGACCGATCAGCACGGCCAGGGCGAGCAGGAAGGTGTTTCTCACAGTCCGCGGAGTCTAGCAGTGTGCCGCGCAGGACCAGCCAAAAGCGGCGCCCCACGCACGGATTCTGCCGCTCCAGGCCAGCGGGCCGCGGCGCCGGCGGGCAGGCTCGGCAAGGCCGCGGCGCGTGAACCGGCACGGCAAGGCGCGCTGATCTAGCATGCGTTGCCCGTGGATCTGGCCATCTACCTCGTTGCCAGCGTCGCCTTCGGCGTCCTGGTCACCGCTCACGTCGCGCTCGTGGTGGGCCTCCTCATGCGGCGTCCCCGCTGGCGCGCTCCCCTCGCCCTGTTCGTGCCGCCGCTGGCTCCATACTGGGGCTCCGACGCAGGCATGCGCTTCCGCACCCTGCTCTGGGTCGGCGCAGTGTGCGTCTACGCGGTGGCCAGGATCCTGGCGGGCTTCGGCGGATAGCTACTTGCGGTGCGGCGCCTTCGGGGTGAGCGGGCGCATGCGCGAGAAGCCCTCCTCGATCCAGCGGTCCCGGAGCTTCTGGGCGAGCTCCTTCTGCCCGCGCCAGGGCACTGCGATCGCGTAGGTCAAACAGCCATCGGGATAGGCCGGATACGTCGCCCACGCCGCCGAGAAGCGGTGGTGCGAGAAGCCGAAGTCGACGTTGCCGTCCACCGACTCCACGTCCATCTGCTTGCCACGCCAGTGGCCATCCTTGCGCTCGATGGGCCCGAGCTTCACGTCGAAATTGCGGATCCTGGAGTGCGCCCAGGACACGAAGCGCTCCATGCACGTGTCGGCGTCAGAAGTGACGCCCTCGGGCACGGGCTTGACGAACACGATGGCGATGACGTGGTGCTCGTCGCCGTAACGGAAGCCGGTGAAGTGGTGGACGCCCCAGTAGCGGACGCGCTTCCAGTTCTTCCAGTCGGGAGTTGGCGCTTCGAGCTGTCCGTCCTTGTCGTTCCTGCGCCCCCAGGGCGCGGCGAGCAGGCGCTTCAGCGCGGCGCGGTGCGGATCCGCTGCGTCGCCGCCGGGCTCCGACACGTTCACCGACTGCGGCGTCGGAGGACGGCCCGGCGGTTGGCGCACGACACTGGGGCCGCAGGCGCTGGCGCCGAGCAGCACCAGCGCGCCCAGGCCGGTCCGCAGAGCTCGCTGTCTCACATCCGTTGGACGCAGCACCGCTGGTTATTATGGAGCGCGTAGCCGGTCGAGGCGAGTCGCACACCCACCGGCCGGTCAGGCCTGGACGGTCTGCATGCGAATGGAGTTCAGATCGTAGACGCCGAGGCCGAGCTCACCCGCCACCTTGATGTATCGGGGCTCGCGGTGGGCGTGTTCCAGCGACGGCAGATTCCGCTTCTTGCGTTCGGCCTCGACGATGCCCCAGCCGAGGCGGTCCATCGCCACCGGATCGGTCGACACGAACACGGCGCCATAGGGCGTCTTCGTCGCCGGCTGCTTGTCGAGCGGTCCGCGATCGTATTTGACCTTGAAGGCGTCGGTGATGTTCAGCCGCGCGCGGCTCGTCACGATCGGATGGTTGTAGAGCATCGCGATCTGCGGGCTCGCGTTGTGCGCGTGGTGCGCCTGCGGGTTGTTCACGTTGCCGTGCGTCATGTTCTTGAGCAGACCCGTGTAGCCGCAGATCGAGTGATCCTTGACCATGCTGATGTTGATGACCGCGGTCGCCTCGAGCAAGAAGCGGCAGTACTTCGTCGGGATGCCGTTGTAGATGCGCACCGGCGGCATCGGGTGGTTCTTGTTGTTGTGCGTGGCCGTCTTCACGCCAGCGGGCAGATCGTAGCCCTTGCGACCGATGCGCGTCCCCGCCAGAAACTTCGGGTACTGCTCGTAGACGGTGATCCTATCGGCCGGGACGCCGAGCTTGAGCACCGTTTCGACCACCGGGAGGATCAGCTCGAAGTTCGTGGCCAGCGCCTGGAGCGCGATGCCGTTGACCTTGATCGCGACGACGTCGTCCTTGTGGATGAACTTCTTCATCGCCTCGACGGCGTTGGGCGCGCCGGTGAACGCGGTCATGCCCTTCTCGAACATGGCGCGCGCCACCTCCGGCCTGGGCCAGAGCTGGTTCTTCTGCATCAGCGACTTGAAGTCGCCGGCCTTGGTCACCTTGACCACCTTGCCGGGCACCACCATCGGCTTGAAGCCCGCGGGCGCCTTGGCGATCAGGTGATCGATGGACGGGCGATCGGCAGCTTCGACCGTTGCAGAAGAAAGCAGGCCGGCTCCGGCGATGCCCAGGCTGGCTGCCGCCGCGCCCTTCATCATCTCACGGCGTGAAACCCCGCTTCCGCGACGCTCGTTCATGGTTCGGTCTCCTCGCTGCCGTTACGTAAGCGGGAGTAGACCACGCGGGCCTGGGCCGGGCAAACCGCCCGCCCGCAGGGTGGCGGCCGCCACCGGCGAAGCCTGGCGCCGCCACCCCCCGCGAGATGCAAATGCCAACGATCCCGGCCTCTTGGGTTCTGGCACGCGGCTCGCTCCATCCCCGGGCGCAGCCGCCACCCGCCACGCACCCCGCAAGCGGGACAGGCGGCACGTCAACCCGAGGAGACACGTCATGGATGCCAAAATGAAGATCGTCTACGTCATCACCGAGCGCAACGGGCGCAACTACTGGAACCGCGTCGGCGTCGCGTTCGTGAACCGCGACGGTTCGCTGAACGTCAAGCTCGAGGCCGTGCCCGTTTCGGGCGAGTTCCAGATACACGACTACACGCCGCGCGACGAAGCCGCCGCGGCTGCCCGGCACAGCAACGGCAACGGCGCGGCCACCGAAACCGTCGTGCAGTACGCCTGAGGCCGGGTGATCCGATGAGCCTCGTCGAGCTGGAAGCCGGTTCGCCCACGGGCGGCCCGGTCTCGAAGAAGAGCGTCGTCGGCGTCGAGCAAGGCGGGGGTCGCAGCGCGGCCCCCGCCCAGCCCGGCGGACCCTTCGCGCGGCTGCGCGAATGCTACCGGCAAAGCGTCTGGGCGCCCGTGGCGCTCAAGGCCGCGGCCATTCTGCTGTTCATGTTGGCTCTGGCCGGCGTCGGAGCGGTGTCGATCCTCTCCGGCATCCAGGGCGTGCCGGTCGCCAGCGGAGCTCCGGTCGTCGACGACATCGGCTCCGCCTGGCTGGCATCGCAGCACGCGGGGAGCCACGATAGGACGAGCCCGCGGGCGCAGGCGCTACCGCCATCGCCGGCATCGAGCGCCTCGGAGGACTGTAGCGACGCAGGGAGCCCCGGCCACCCCCGCGGCATCACCGCCGACGGCAAGGTGATCCTCAACGCCGCCAGCGCGGAAGAGCTCACGCGCCTGCCCGGAGTGGGCGAAAAGCGCGCCCGCAGCATCGTCAAGTTGCGCCGGCGGCTGAAGCGCTTCCGCCGGGCGACCGACCTGCTCCGCGTGCGGGGCATCGGCGTGCGCAGCCTCAAGCGCATGCTGCCGCATCTGGTCCTCGATCCGCCGCGGCAGGCCGATGCGGGCGCGCGCAGCTGACCCCGTGGCCGGTGTCGCGCCGCAGACGCCGCGCATGCTAGTATCGCGTTTCCATCGAAGCGATGGGTGCTTCGCACGCGCGGCTAGGCCGCGCAACGCGGGACTAGCACCGTTTATTGGGGGCGCAGCAGCGCCCCCGCGGCTTCGACGAGCCTCCCCCTCGACCGCTCCGCGGTCGTCTAGCTCCTCGATTCAAGAGAATCGAGGTACTAGTCACAGACCGTGGGTCGTCTCTCGCAACAGGTTGCGTGCCAGCTGGGGATGGCGTTGGCGCTCGCCGGGCTGTCGGCATGCGGTGGGGCGCAGGTGCCGGCGCCTCCGCCGCCCCCGCCTTCGACGGCCGCACCAGCGGTCGACGCCGGAGCGACCGACGCCGCACCGATCAGCAGCGCCACCGGCGCGGAAGCCGCCGCGCCGGTGGCAAAGTGCCCGGACGGTATGGTCCACGTCGTGAAGGACTTCTGCACCAAGGTCGAGCGCACCTGCCTGCAGAGCACGTACGACAAGCCCAATCACCTGCACATCTGCCGTAGGTTCAAGCAGGCACCGCCGAAGTGCATTGGCCAGCACGAAAAGCTCGACTTCTGCATCGACCGCTACGAGTACCCGAACAAGAAGGGTGCGCACCCACCGGTCATGATCGACTGGTACACCGCGGCGGGACTCTGCGCGGCCGAGGGCAAGCGCCTCTGCTACGAGAGCGAGTGGACGGCCGCCTGCGAAGGGCCGAAGGACCTCCCCTTCCCTGCCGGCTACGAGCGCACGAAGAAGATCTGCAACATCGACAACCGCTGGATCAAGCCGAGCCTCGCGAAGATCTACTCGGAAAAGCCAGCTGTCCGCGATCCGGAACTGAAGCGCCTCGACGAGAGCGTGCCGAGCGGCGGCAAGCCGGAGTGCGTGAGCGGATACGGCGTGTACGACATGACCGGCAACTTCGACGAGTGGACGCTCGCGGATCACGACCGCCCGAAGGAGCACGCCGTCTTCGCCGCGCTCAAAGGCGGCGCGTGGGGGCACGTTCGCAACGCCTGTCGGCCCGTCACCACCAGTCACTACCCGACCTTCAGCTACTATTTCGTCAGCACCCGCTGCTGCAAGGACCCGGCGAGCATGAAGCCGTTCTCGCCGGACGCCGCCGCGGCCAAATAGCCGCGCCGGCGCCTACTTGATGACGCCGCAGTCGACGAACTCGAAGTTCGTCTCGAGCCGGAAGTTCGAAGCGCAGCAGTTGCGCTCGGCAGAGACCCGGGGCAACGCTCCGGGCCGCGACAGCGGCGTCCGCCTGCTGGCACGGTCTGGCACACTGGCAGAGTGCAAGTCCCACAGAAAACCCCCTGTCGCCCGGGTAGTCACACCTGCTCTGGTGTGGCACACCGGTTGCTCGGGGGCTGGGCACGCGGCACGGATGCCGCCCCCAGGAGACACGGAACAATGATGCGGAATCCCGGTCGGGCAATGGGACTTTCTGGAGCCACGCTGGCGCTGCTGTTCGCAGCGGGTTGCGGCTCGTCCAACCAACAGGCCAATGGCAGCACCGGAGGCAGCGGCGGTGCGGCGGACATCGCGCGCTCGTCACTGCAGCACGAGACCCATCCCCAGGTCGCCGACGCGGACTACCAGGCGCTGATCAAGGACAACAGCGACTTCGGGTTCGACCTGTACTCCCAGCTCACCCAGTCGGACGACGGCAACGTGATCATGTCGCCCATCAGCGCGACCGTCGCGCTGGCCATGACCTACGCGGGCGCCAAGGGCAACACCGCCACCGAGATGGCGCAGGCCCTGCACTTCAGCCTGCCGCAGGAAAAGCTCCACCCCGCGCTGAACAAGCTTGCGATTGCGCTGGCGTCCAGGAACGTCGCGCAGCACAAGACGGACGAGGGCGACAAGAGCCTGAAGCTCGATCTGGTCAACGCCAGCTGGGCGCAGAAGGACTACCAGTTCAACCAGCCGTTCCTGGACACGCTGGCCGTCAGCTACGACGCCGGCGTGCACCTGCTCGACTTCGCGACCGATCCGGAAGGCTCGCGCCAGACCATCAATGGCTGGGTCGCCGACAACACCGAAAACAAGATCCAGAACCTGATCCCCAAGGGCAAGATCGACCCGACCACGCGCCTGGTGCTGACCAACGCGCTCTACTTCTACGGCAGCTGGGTCTACCCGTTCGACAAGAGCATCACCGCCAACGCCGCCTTCCACCCGCTGTCGGGTGCGGACGTGCAGGTGCCGACCATGCACCAGACCGAATCGCTGTCCTACGCCGAGGGCACGAACTACCAGGTGGTCGACCTGCCCTACGACGGCGGCGCGGTCTCGATGCGCATCGTGCTGCCCGCGCAGGGCCACTTCGACGAGATCAGGAAGGGCCTGTCTACCAGCTGGATGAGCGACGTGGACAAGGCGATAGAGGGCGCCGAGGTCTCGGTCAGCCTACCCAAGTTCAAGTTCGACTGGGGCTCGACATCGCTCGAGCCGGCCCTGCAAGCCATGGGCATGAAGGAGGCTTTCCAGTATCCGGCCGACGACTTCTCCGGCATGGAGCCGAAGCGCGAACTGTACATCGGCGACGTGATGCAGAAGGCCTTCGTGGGCGTGGACGAATCCGGCACAGAGGCCGCCGCGGCCACGGCCGTGATCATGAACGCCGGCAGCGCGCCCATGCAGCCCAAGGCGTTCGACGCCAACCGGCCCTTCATATTCTCGATCCGGGACAGCTCCGGCACGCTCCTCTTCGTCGGCCAGGTCACCGATCCGACAGCCTGAGCGCTGGACAACATGAAACCCGCCGCGGCGGGAGGGACAGGGCGACCTCCCGCCGTGCGCAAAATCCAGCACGACAACACGATCGTGTCTGGACACGCGGCTCTCGAACGGTCAGCGTTCTAGAGTGCCGGGTTCGGACAAGCGGCCCCACATGGGCGTCGGCAACCCGACAGGGCGCTCGGACGTACACGAAAGCTCTGCCGTCGCGACGGTTCCGCATTCCGTCCTGCAGATGATCGTCGACCGCTTCCCTAAGGGCATCCTCGTGCACCGGATGGGTCGCATCGTCTACGCCAACGAGGCGCTCGGCCGCATGCTCGGGTACGACTCCACCGACGACCTCTTGCTGCGCGAGTGGAGCGAGCTCATCCACCCGGACGAGCTCGACAGCGCCATCCGCGATGACGAACGCTCGCTCGTGGCCCCGGAGTGGACGGCGTTCCCCACCGTCTGTCGTCGTCTCATCGGGAAAGCCGAAGTGAGCACGGAGCAGTCCACGCTGCGCATCGACTGGGACGGCGGCCCGGCGCTCGCGGTGGTCGTGCGCGATCTAGGCGATCGGGAACGACTGGAAGGACAGCTGCGAGAGGCCGAGCGCATGGCCGCGGTCGGAACGCTCGCCGCCGGCGTCGCACACGAGGTGAACAACCCCCTGGCCTACGTGGTCACGAACATCGCCTTCCTGATCGAGCAGATGCCCAGGCTGGACGCCAACTCCGTGGCCGCACTGCGGCCCGAGCTGGAGGAAGCGCTGCTGGAGGCGCAACAGGGCGTCGAGCGCGTCCGCCAGATCGTCAGCGACCTGAAGACCTTCACGCGCAGCGAGGACCAGGACGAGCGCGTCGACCTCAGGAGCGTCGTCGGCTCGACGCTCAAGATGGCCCGGACCGGTATCCGCCACGGCGCCGAGATCGTGACCGAGTACGAGAAGGCGCCAGCGGTCAAGGCCAACGCCTCCCGGCTCGCGCAGGTCTTCTTGAATCTCCTCGTCAACGCTTCCCAGGCTTCCAGCGGCGACCGCAGGGGAAAGCTGACCATCCGCGTCAGCGTCGATACCACTCCTTCGGGAGAGGCCCGCGTGCGGGTCGCCGACAACGGCAAAGGCATACCACCCGACGTGCTCCCGCACGTGTTCGAGCCGTTCTTCACCACCAAGCCGGTCGGTATCGGTACCGGGCTCGGGCTGTCGGTGTGCCGCAACATCGTCGACAAGTACGGCGGCCGGATCAGCATCGAGAGCACCGTCGAAGCGGGCACGACGGTGAGCCTGGTGCTGCCGCCTGCCCCGGCGGATTTCGCGCCCCACCGCTCGAGCGCCGCGATGCGCGCCGTGAAGATGAACCGCTATCGCATCCTGCTCGTCGACGACGACCAGCTCGTACTGAAGTCGATGCAGCGTCTTCTCAGACGCCACGACGTGACCGCGGTGTCCGGCGGCGCCGAAGCGCTAGCGCTGCTCGAGGAGGATAGCGGGTTCGACATCATCCTGTGCGATCTGATGATGCCGGATGTGACCGGCATGGATGTCTACGAGCGGCTCGCCGCCAGCGGCGGCGGACTCGATCGCCGCATCGTGTTCCTGAGCGGCGGTGCGGTCACCGCACGCGCACAGTCGGTACTCGCTTCCGCGCCCAACCTGCGCTTCGAGAAGCCAGTCGACCCCAAGCGCATCGAGCTGATGCTGCAGTCCGCGGTCGAGAGCGCCAGGGGCGGCGACTAGCCCCGCCGTCGACGCGACGCCCATCCGTCGCTATAAGCCGCCCCATGGTGTCGGCAATCATGAACCCCGCGAAGTGGCGCGCCGTCGACGGCTTCAACTTCACGGACATCACCTACCACCGCGCCCTCGACCAGGGCAGCGTGCGCATCGCGCTGGACCGCCCCGAGGTGCGCAACGCTTTCCGACCGCACACGGTGGACGAGCTCTTCACCGCGCTCGACCACGCGCGCATGTGGAGCGACGTGGGGTGCGTGCTCCTCACCGGCAACGGCCCCTCGCCGAAAGACGGCGGTTGGGCCTTCTGCTCGGGCGGCGACCAGCGCATCCGCGGCAAGGACGGCTACAAGTACGAGGGCGCCGAGGGCATCGATCCGGCGAAGCTTGGCCGCCTGCACATCCTCGAGGTGCAGCGACTGATCCGCTTCATGCCCAAGGTCGTCATCGCCGTGGTTCCCGGCTGGGCCGTCGGTGGCGGACACAGCCTGCACGTCGTGTGCGACATGACCATCGCCAGCGAGGAGCACGCGGTCTTCAAGCAGACGGATCCCGACGTGGCCAGCTTCGACAGCGGCTACGGCTCCGCGCTACTGGCGCGGCAGGTCGGCCAGAAGAAGGCCCGCGAAGTCTTCTTCATCGGCGACAACTACTCGGCGAGGCAGGCCGCCGACATGGGCATGGTCAACGCCGTCGTTCCCCACGAAAAGCTCGAGGACTTCGCGCTCGACTGGGGCAAGAAGATCAACTCCAAGAGCCCGACGGCCATGCGCATGCTCAAATTCGGCTTCAACATGATCGACGACGGCATGGTCGGCCAGCAGCTGTTCGCCGGCGAAGCCACGCGCCTCGCCTACGGCACCGAAGAAGCCCAGGAAGGTCGCGACGCCTTCCTCGAGAAGCGCGAGCGCGACTACTCGAAATTCCCCTGGCACTACTGAGGAGCGGCGCGCTCCGGCGCGCCGGAGGTCGAGCCAGGCACGCATCGTAGCCGGGGTCTGGGCCGTTCATCACGTGCGCGGGCACCCAGACCAAGCCGTGTTTCATCCGCGGCGCCTCGCACAAGGACATGCCGGTCGCGTCGTCCCCAAGAAACCCGCTTCGAGAACTCGCCGGGCAGAGAGCACCGCGACTCGGGAACCCGACGGCGCCCGCGAACACAGTCGGGAAGAGCACGTCGGCGGCACGCACCTGTGCAGTGGCGGCGCGGACACCACGCGGACGTGAGCCGATGGCTCTCGGGTCAACAGGGCTGTGACGGAGGCGCCCCCACGCGCGTCCGGGCCCACCACCCCGTGCTACCCTTCGCCACATGGCGGGCGAGCTCGCACAGACCATGGCGGCGGTGGTCGAAGCAGAGTCCGCCGTCGACGTGGCGTACCTGTTCGGCTCGCGCGCTGGCGGGCGCGGCTCGGCGCCGCGGCAGCGATGCGCAACATCCTGGTCCACGACTACGTGACCATCGACCTGGAGCTGCTCGCCCTAGCCGTGCGCGACGACCTCGACGACTTGCGACGCTTCGGCGCGATAGCGGCAGGCGCGGTCGGCGAGCCGGAGTGAACCCGCTACACACGGACCCTACAGGCCCGCGTCCCCCGCGTCGGCATTTATGCCGGCATCGGCTGCGTCCGGGCCGGCGTCCGCGCCCCCGTCCTTTCCGGGATCCGGGATGATCGGCGCGCCGTACCCGGTCACGCAGAAGCCCTGGTCGCAGTGGGCGCCCACGATGGCCCGGCACGCTTTGCACGTGTATGCGTTGCAGGGCGCGTTGCAGAGCCCGGCTTCGTACGCCGACTCGAACTGGGACTTCTGATGGCCTGCGTCCTTGTTGATAGCCAGCGGGCACGGGCACTGCAGCCCGAACGTGCCGCGCCCCGTGCAGTCCGAGTGGGCCTTGCAGCTCTGGAGGTTGAGCAGGCCTTCGTAGTACACGAAGACCCCGTCACTGCAGGTCAAGTCACATGACCGGTCCTTGCACGACACACCGCCGTCGGACGTGCACGTGCACGACTGGCAGCCGTCCTCGGTCACGTACCTGCCCCCCTTCGGGATCACGACACTCCCCTTCTCGCACGGGCCGTAGCCGGAATCCCCCGTCGGCGCGCAGCCATCGCCGCCGGCGTCGCTGCCCGCGACGCCGCCGCTGCCCCCCGTACCAGCCGTACCAGCCGTACCGCCACCAGCACCCGCCGCGCCGCCGCGACCGGAACCGCCCGCGAACTCGCTGCCCTGTGCAGCGCTATTCGACTTGCACGCTGTCGCAAGCGCGAGCACCGCAAGAGCGACGAGCGCGCGGGATGATGTCGAGAGGCACAGCATAGCCGGCTCTACGTCCCCCCATCCGCCGCGTCCGCGCCCGCATCACCGCTGTCCACGCCGGCGTCGGCTCCGTCCGCGCCGCTGTCGGTGCCCGCGTCGGGGCAGTAGTCCTTGGCGTAGTAGAGGTTGCCGATGTCACAGAACATCCGGTTCGCAATGCGAACGTCGCAGTGGTGCCCCAGGCCGCACCCGTTGTCGCTCACGCACGCGCGGGCAAACCGCCCCAAACTCATTCCCGCCTCGGCAGCTTTGAAGAGCGCCGGGCATGCCGCTTCCCCGCGCCACCCACACTCGCAGAACCCTCCGTCCTCGGGAAACACCCCACATGTCGTGCCATCGGGACTGCACTCGACAGTCACCGCGGCACCCCAGTCGCACAGCGCCGAACACTGCATCGAAATGCCGGGATCACACAACCCGCACGTGTCGCCGTCGTAGTGATCCAGGATGTACGCGGTCGGACAGCCGTCGATATTGACAGCGCCCCCCGCGCCCGCCGTCGGCGCGCACGCGTCGCCGCCGGCCTCGCCGCCCGCGACGCCGCCGCTGCCCCCTTCGCCACCCTTGCCAGCGCTGCCAGCCACGGAGCTATTGGGCCTGCAACCCACAACCAGCATGAGTTCGGCGAACGCGAGGGCTACGAGGCACCTTGCCGACCATGTCGAGATCATACCCACCTCCATGCCATCAAAGACCCAGGCTGTCCCACGCGAGACCCCAGGTATCGCCTGGCAGCCCGTTCCAGCTCACCATGTACATGGGGCAACTCTTCGTTGTCAGTCTTGTGCCACGAGCTCAGCTCCCACATGTCCATGGTCGTCCTGTCACGAGCCCCGTCGTGATCGTCGGCAGCTCCGACGACGAGACCATTATCGAGGTGGCTCAAGATGAGCGTGCTCCTCGCGGATAGCGGGTGCAACGGAGAATCGTCGCCCGGCTGCTTCCAAAGGAATTCCGCGGACGTACCGCAACGTGACTGGAGTTCCATGCGGAGATCGCAGCGCACTGCCGGTGGATCCGGCGGCGACCGTTGATCCGGGCTCCTGCCAGGGTGCTATCGTGGCTCTGCTGCTCGTGCTCGTCGCGCGGGCTCTCCGTGATGCTCGACAACCCCACGCGCTGCCAGCTGGCGGATCTCGTCGCCGACGCGATGAAGAAGGCCGGGATCCGGCCGCACACCGCGCAGTGGGTCAGGCTTGCTCGCCTGCTGCGTCCTTTCGTGCCGATCGTGGCGCAGGGTGTGGTGGATGAAGTGATCCGCCCGGTCGGCGCTACGCCGGGCGTGGGCATGTACCTCCTGTTTCTGCCGGTCAACCTGATCGCGTTCGTGCTGCTCCTGCCCAGCGAACTCGTTCGCTGGCGGCGCGCGCGTGGACAGCGCAGGAACGCTCTGGCGCGGCTCCCGCTCACGCGCGATGCAGGCGCCTATCGCGGCGGTCCGTCCGCCGGGGGCGACCCGGAGCTTGCGGAGCGCGTAGCGGCGGCAGACCAGGTCGTGTGTCTCGACTTCCACGTTGAAGACAAGAGCCTTCCGGTATTGTTCGGCAGCGCGCTGGGCGTGCTGTCGTCCGATGGCGTGAGCGCCGAGTGGTTCACCGCCTATCGGGATGCGCCGCCGGGAAACGCGCTGGACGCCAAGGCACTTGCCCGCTTGCTCGAGGGCGTGTCCCGAACGCCTCCGATCGTGGCGCACTGGGTGTGGCAGATCGATGACACCTACAACCTCGAGGAGCGCGACACCCGCCCCTGGTAGCGCTGACGCGGATCAGCGCGTGTCGTGCGGCTCTCGTCTGCCCCGCGTGCCCGCAGCCGCGGAGCGACGAGGACGCGCTTGGGATTGCACCCGGCATGGTCGCAGAACGGTAGGTGAGAAGAAGCTCGATGAGACCGAAAGGCGCATCGAGCTGGTGCGAGCCAGCAAGGGAAGGCGGTCACGGTCAGCAAACAGGTAGAAACGCGCGCTCGCGAGGGCGGAAATCCGTCCGGAGCCAGCTCGCGGCAGTCGAAGTCGGGGTAGGCGTGGTTCGTCCGGGTGCCCATCAGAGCGCGACCCTGGCGCGCCCCCCCGTGCTTGCGGCGTGAACTGCCGTGCATCGTCGGCCTCGGTCGGGGCTGCCGCGTAGTGCCTTCAGGAAGGAGAGGCCACTGTGGTACCCACGGATGCATGAGGACTGACAGCGGCGCATCCGTCGCGCGGCGCCTTCTGCTGGCGGCGGCGGTCGGCCTTGCTGCTTGTTCGCGACAGGGGTTCACATCCGTCAGGGGCAGCTTGGCCACGGGCGCGATCCGGGCTAGAAGCCAGCGAACCTGCTTCGAGGGAGGTCCGCCATGCGGAACGCTCTGGCATCCATCGCCGCGGCCATTGTCCTTTGCCACGCATCATTTGCTCGCGCCGTCACCCAGCCGAACGGCACGACGATCCCGACGCCCACCCTGTACTGCGACTCCGGCCAACCCGGCGGGCTGTCCGCCGTCTTCGCCTGCGCCTGCACGCAGAACGGGGTGTGCAACATCGGCGCGTCGTGTCCGGGCGGCTCCAGCCAGTGCGACCCTGGCAAGAACGGCACGTGCGAAGCGACCATCTGGCACTCGGTCAACGACAACAGCTGCATTCCTTCGAACCAGTCGGGGCTGGACCCGGTAACGGACGCCGCCACCACGCCCGAGACGTTCCACCCGACCTGCGCGCTCACCTTCACACTGCTCTCGCGCGGGACTGCGATCTTCAAGAACGTGTTCGGCTGGTACAACGTCACCGGATCGAAGCCGCTGCCGAGCGATCTCCATCCGATGCTCGGCTGCAGCGACACCACGGGCAAGTCCGTGGTGCTCGACCTGTCGAGCGAGCCCGCCTACAAAGGCGGCAACGTCGGCTTCTTCCTGCTGACGCCCGAGTCGCATGCTTCGAAGGGCACATGCGACAGCGGCGACTGCTGTCCGAGCCTCTCGCGCCTGCAGAGCGGCACGGGGTACGTCTATTACTCGGAGAAGAAGTACAACCCGGACCAGGCTGCCTCCGCCTTCGTCCACCTGCTCATCTACGACAGCCACCTGTCGACGCAGAAGTTCTACTTCGCCTGGGAGGACATGTTCGGCGGCAACGACAACGAGTTCACCGATCTGGTGACGAGCGTCGAGGGCGTCGAGTGCTCCGGCGGCGGCGAGAGCTGCGACACGGGCCAGCCGGGTGCGTGCGCCATGGGCATCACCTCCTGCTCGGCGGGCAAGCTCGACTGTCAATCGGCCATCAAGCCCAGAACGGAGACGTGCAACGGTGTCGACGACGACTGCAACGGCAAGGTCGACGACGGCGCGACGTGTCCGGATTCGGGACATATCTGCTACCAGGGCACGTGCGTGAAGAGCTGCGCGGGCGGCGAGTTCCCCTGCGCCGGCGGCGCGACGTGCGACGACAAGAGCGGGCTCTGCGTCGACCCGAAGTGCGTCGGCGTGAGCTGCACGGGCGACACGGTTTGTCGCGCCGGCAAGTGCGCGGCGGCGTGCGACGGCGTCGTGTGCCCGCACGGACAGACCTGCGTGGGCAACGCCTGCGTCGACCTGTGCAAGGGCGCGACCTGTGCTGCGGGAGAGGTGTGCCGGGACGGCGTGTGCCTGCCGGGCTGCGGCAGCTGCAGCGGCGTGACGTGCAAGTCACCGCTCACGTGCGACAGCACGACGCACGACTGCGTCGATCCGTCGTGCCCCGCCGGGTGTCCAACCGGCCAGTTCTGCAAGTCCGGCTCGTGCGTGGACAACTGCGACGGCGCGGTCTGCCCCGACGGACAGACCTGCCACAACGGGCAGTGCGCAAGCGGCGCCGCCAACCCGGATGGCGGGCTGCCGGCGCCCGACGGCGGACTCGGCGGCAATGGCAGCGGCGGTTCCTCGGCAGCCAACCCTGAAAACCTTCCGACTACCCAACCGGCCTGCAGCTGCATCGTGGCGGGCGGAACGCAGAGCGGCGAAAGCGGACTCGCGTTTCTGGCCTTCGGCGCACTGCTGCTCGGCTTCGCGCGCCGGCGTCGGCGTCGGCGCGCGGCATAGCCCGCGCGTCACGCGCAGCCGCCGGGGCGGCGCGCATGACAGAGGCCGGCATCAAAAGACCCAGAACGCGTCCAGCTCGCCGATCACCGTCTTGTGATCGACTACGAAATTCACACCCGGGACGTTGAAGTTGCCGTAGCCGATGCCGGCTCGCAGGTTCAGGTGCTCCCACGACAGCGCGACGGCCGGCAGCAGGCTGAACGCATGCGGCGTATAGAGCACGTCGCTGGTGGCGTTTCCGTGCACCTCGACGGTCGTGAACGCATCGGGGTGGTAGGTGGCGTCGGCGTTCGCAGCGATGCGCTGGAAGACGAGATAGCGCGCGTGGAGCGCCAGCGTCGTGACGCGCGTGAGCCGCCACTCGAACGTGCTCGTGAGCTGCATGTTATCGACGGCGCCGGAGCCTGCGCCGTCGAAATCCCCCTTGTGGAGGGTGCCGTCCACGGCCACGGAGGTCCACGTGACGCTGCCGCTCAAGTCGAAGCGATCGGAAATCCTGAAGGAAGCGCGCGGTTCGATTGTGCCCGCCGTGATGATCGCCGTGCCCGCGCTCTGGTCCAGCTTCTTCAGGGCCTTCGTGTCCAGCCGGAACACATCCCCGTACACGGCGAACGCCCAGGATCCGGGCTGCCAGAAGCGCCACTTGGCGTGCAGGCTCGCCACGCGGACGATCCACGCGGGCCAGTACGTCCCGACCGTGACCGAATCGAAGACGCTGTACTCCGCGCTCCACAATCCCAGGCGGAAGCTCTTCTGCGGCAGCGTGTACGCGGTGTGGTCGGTGCTCGGCGTCCGGGGTGTGTTGTACGCAGCGGCCGTCGCCGGCCAGACCAGGAGCGTCACCAGGACAAGTGAAGCGGCAGCTCTCAAAACGAAATGCTCGCGCCGGACTTGGCCGTACACGTCTGGGTGGACGAGTCGCAGGTGAAGATGCCGTTTCCCGCACGGATGCCGAGGAAGCTGGCCGTCGACAGCTCGATGATCACGTCCCCGTCCTGCACGGGCACGCGCAGCTCGATCTCCCGGGTGTTGGGCGTGATGCGGAAATCGAAGTCGATCGTGTAGGGCTGGCCGTCCACCTCGGCCAGCACGTTGGCGCTGAACAGCACCGGCGAGCCATCGTACCCGGAGAAGGAAAGGCCGTGACCGAAGTCGGCGCTCATCTGCCCCGTCTGTCCGTCCTTGCCCGCGCCCACTCGCACGTGCGCGCCGCCGGTGCTGTAGGTGCAGTCGGAGAACGTGCCCCACACGACCGGGTCGGGCCCCTTCTCGCTGAACGTCATCGTAAAGCGCATGCTGCCGTTCGCCTTGTCCGGCACGGCGTTGCCCCAGCCGCCGCAGATGCGTGTGACGGTGACGTAGCCGTCGCCCTCGAACTTCGGCACGTCGACCGGCTTGCCCGCATCCGCGGCTCCGGCGTCCGCAGCGCCGGCCAGCGACACGTCGAGTGCGTCGGTGAAGAGCTGATCCACTTCGGCCTGGTCAAGCAGCGACTGGCGATCGAACACCGTCTGCTTCACCGAGTCGAACGTCTTCTGGTCTATCGTGCCGGTCGGCGAGCTGTAGGCATCCAGCAGCGGCTGCAGGTTGGGCGGCGTGGGCTTATCCAGCTCGTGCCTGGAGCTGCACCCCAGAAGCATCAGCCCTGCCAGCGAGAACAACACAACCACCGAGCGCATCGCGTCGAGGATGCCAGGGTCGGGGCGCGGAAGGAATAGGCATCCTGCTCGCGCGGGGTCGCGGGCGCCGGAACGGACTGCTATCGTTGTGGTGATGACCATGTTCAGGCTCACCGGCAAGCTCCGCGCCTTCATGGGACTCGACGAGAGCGCGCTGTCCGAAGTGCCGCCGGGCTTTCCGTTCGGGGACTGGTACGCGAACCTGCTCGGGGATAGCGGGCGGCGGCACCTCCTTTTCACCAGCAGCCTGACGCTCTACGCCGTGGTCGTTCCCGGGGTCGACGAGGCGCAGCTCGCCGACCTCGGCAGCCTGTTCCGCCGACATCTGGAAGCGACGCTGCTGGAGGACGGCTTTTCCTCCGGCCTGGCCCGCGCGCTGTGCAAGAGCGGGCCGGACGCTCTAGGCGTAGCCACTGACGACTCGGTGCTCGGGTCGATGAACGACTACACGCGGGATCTCGAAACGTACATGCAGCTCGGCGAGTCGAACCTGCTGAGCGTCTCGCGCGACCTCAACATCGCCCCCATGGACGCCATCGGCATGGCCTCGGCCGTGGACTTCCTGCGCGCGCAGCTCAGCACGAGCTGAAGCGTCTTCTCGGCCTTCCACGCTCAGGCACGGCCCTCACCGGAGCGCGGACAGACGGTACTTCGTCCCGACCACGCTGGGCGCGTAGCGCCCCGGAGCAAAGTTGCGCGCGTCGGGCTGGCAATCATCGCCACGGAAGCTGTGGTGTCCCACCAGGCCGAGCTCGTAGTCGGTGAGGCGGTCGATTTCGCCGCTGCCGAAGAACTGCCCACCGCACAGGCTGTGCGGCTCGGCGTTCTTCACCACCTCGCCGCCTGTCTTCACGAGCGCTGCGAAGCTGGGCTCCTCGGGAAGCATGATCATCGTCCCGGTCGGCAGCAGGATGCCGCGCTGGTCGGGGCGATCGGGGTCCTCCATATCTCCGCGGCTGCTTGCTTGAGCCGCCGGACGCGCTCCCGTAGTCTCCCGAAGCATGAAGCGACGTGCCCTGCTGTTCTCTGTGCTGCTCGCGACCGCGTGCGGCGGCAGCAAGACCGCGTCGCCGCTGTCCTGCAACCCCGGCGCTCACCCCGAAGTTGTCGTCCGCGTCGATGGAACGCCCGGCCAGGTCTGGACGATCACGGCATCCCGCGGCCTCGCCTTTGCGACGTACGTCTTCGAAACGATGGCGCCCACGACGTGCGGCGCCTACAGCGTCACCGTCGCACTGCAGTGATGCGCGCTTTCGGCCGCGAGGGTAGCGCGACCCCGGGCGAGTACGCCGCCTCGGGATGCCGCGCTGATAGGCCGTGACCTGCGCCGACCCGAACCACCCCCCGAAGGCCGAGCGGCGGAGGGGCGACGCCTTCGCCGTCACGTCCGCCTTCTTCGCGGCCGTCTACCTTCTCGCGTTCCGCTCGGCCAATGCCGCGGCGCCGCGGGACGCCGCCGTGTTCGCGATGCTCGCCTGCGCGACCGTGTTCAACGGCGGCTACGCGCTGGCGCGCGCGCGCCGGCGGCCGCGCCGCCCGTCGCGCGTCACCGTGGTCTCCATCGTAGTCTTCGCCGTGCTGACGATCCTCGGCAACGTCGGCGTCGCGGGCGCGCTCGGCCACCTCGACCCCGGCCTGACGAGCACGCTGCTGCAGACGCAGGTGTTCGTGGTCGGGCTTGGCGGCTGGCTCTTCCTCCGCAAACGGATCACGGGCCACTTCGTCGTCGGCGCCTGCTTCGAGGTCGGCGGCTTCGCGGTGCTGGGGATCCACGATCCCGCGGCGGCGGCGGTCGATCCCGCCGGCGTCGCGTTCGCCCTGCTCAGCTCGGTCAGCTTCGGCGCCATGCTGCTCTACACGCGCAAGGTCATCGACCGCATCGACCCGGTGGGTGTCAACGTGGCGAGGCTCGCGCTCGCGGTCGCCATCATGGCCGCCTACCTCGTCCCTCGCGGCGAGATGACCCGCCTATCCGGGTGGGCGTGGCTGATGACCGCGCTCGCGGCCGCCTGCGGCCCCTTCATCAGCCGCCTGTTCGTGATGTACGCCGTCCGGCACATCAACGCCTCGCGCACCAAGCTGCTCACGCTGCTGACACCGGTCATCGCCTTCGGCCTGGACCTGCTCGTGCGCGGGACCAAGCCGCTCCCACGCGAGCTCCTCGGCGCGGGCCTGATTCTGGGCGGCGTGCTGCTCCCCATCCTGGCGAGGACGGCTCCGGCGGAGTGACGGCGCTGCTGCGTGCCCGTCTCGAGCGCGCAGGGTTCGCTCCCCTCCACACCACGCTTGACGTGACCTACGGCGAGCAGGGCGGCGGGCAACCGCGGTGCGACCCACGCGAGACGGGGCCTGGCCGACAATCCGGCGCGAAGCCGTAGCCTGACGCTGTTCTTGTCGGTCAGACCGACATTTCCGGCGCGTTGCTAGAGCTTCGACACCGTTCTGTCGGCCTCGCCGACACTTTCGTCGGCAAGCCGCAGCTTCGAGCCACTACTGTCGGCCAGACCAGCATTTCCGCCTGGAAGCTGCGCTTCAACGGCATTCTGTCGGCCTCGCCGGCAATCTCGCGGTCTTGCTGCGGCTCCAGCGCTGTGTTGTCGGCCAGACACGTCTCGCGTTGCAGCTGCGCCCCGCCGCGCCTCCGGCGCTGCGCCCCGCCGCGCCTCCGGCGCTGCGCGTCCTCCGGCGTCGGGACCTCTCGCGCACGCGCAGGCCGGCTAGCCGTGGTACGCGCAGCCGACGGCCGGCCGAGCATGCGCTGGAGGGACCCCGGGCGCGCGCAGCGAAGCGAGCACAGCCGGGCGCCGAAGCGCCGCACCGCGTTGGGGAGCACCCCCCTACGCGAGGGCTTTCTTCAGCGCTTCGACCAGAGGGCGCACATCGTCGTGGCGGAGCTTGTAGGCAGCGCGGTTGGCGACCAGGACGCTGGAGATGTCGACGATGACCTCGCGCTCCTCCAGGTTGTTCTCGACCAGAGTCGCGCCGGTTTCCACCAGGTCCACGATCAGGTGCGATAGCCCCACGAGCGGCGCGAGCTCCACCGAGCCCTGCACGTAGATGACCTCGGCCTGCACGCCCTGCTCGGCGAAGTGTTCGAGGGCGATGCGCGGATACTTGGTCGCGACGCGCGGCACGGCGGGCACGTGCGCGCCACGCGGGGCGGCAACGACCATGCGGCATTTGCCGATGCCGAGATCGAGCGGCTGGTACAGGTCGTAGCGCCGCTCGAGCAGCACGTCGCGTCCGCTCACGCCCAGATCGGCAGCGCCGTACTCGACGTAGGTCGGCACATCGTCGGGCTTGAGCAGGAGGAAGCGCAACCGGCCGTCGGAGGTCTCGCGGATCAGCCTGCGGTCGTCGGAGAGCAGGCACGAGGCGTCGATGCCCGCGCGCTCGAGCAGCGGCACCAGCACCTTGAGCACGCGCCCCTTGGGCACAGCGACCGTCAGCGCGTCGCCGCCGGAAGGCGCGGCCGGCGCGGTCACGGCAACCCCGCGTCCAGCTTCACGCGCTCGATGCTGGCGCCCACCGCAGCGAGCTTCTTCTCGATGCGCTCGTAGCCACGGTCGAGGTGGTAGACGCGGCGCACCAGCGTCTCGCCCTCCGCCACCAGCCCGGCGATCACGAGCGACGCGCTGGCGCGCAGATCGGTCGCCATCACCGACGCGCCGGACAGCCGCGGCACGCCGCTCACCATGGCGACGTTGCCGCGCGTGTCGATGTCCGCGCCCATGCGAGCCAGTTCCGGCACGTGCATGAAGCGGTTCTCGAAGATGGTTTCCGTGAGCACGCTGCGCCCCTCGGCGCGCGTCATCAGCACCATGAACTGCGCCTGCATGTCCGTCGGGAAACCGGGATGCGGCGCCGTCGTCACGTCGACCGGCTTGATGGGGCCGGTGCGAGCGACCCGCACGTGGTTGCCCTCGCGCTCGATCTCGATGCCCGCCTTGCGGAGCTTCACCACCACCGGCTCGAGCTCCTCCATCGGCGCGTTGTCGAGCAGCACGTCGCCGCCGGCGGCGCCCACGGCCGCCATGAAGGTCCCGGCTTCGATGCGATCGGCGATGATGGCGTGATCGAACGGATCGAGCTCGTCCGAGCCGGTCACGTGGATGATCGCGGTGCCGGCGCCCTCGATGCGCGCGCCCATCTTGTTGAGCACCCGCGCCAGCTCCTCGACCTCGGGCTCGCGCGCACAGTTGACGAGCCTCGTGCGGCCGCGGGCGAGCGCGGCGGCCATCAGCAGGTTCTCGGTCCCGGTCACCGTCGGGATGTCGAACACCACCTCGGCGCCCCGGAGCCGGTCGGCCTCCGCCACGACATAGCCGTGATCGACCTTGATGCGCGCGCCCAGCGCCTCCAGACCCCTGAGGTGCTGGTCGATGGGGCGCGCTCCGATGGCGCATCCGCCGGGAAGCGAGACCTTGGCCCGGCCGTAGCGCGCCACGAGCGGGCCCAGCACGAGCACGCTGGCCCGCATCTGCCGGACGAGCTCGTACGGCGCTTCGGGCCGGATGTCGCCCGAGGTCGGCGCCACGCGGACCTCCGGCGCGTCGACCTGCACGTCGCGCCCGAGGAAGCGCAGCAGCGCCGCCGTCGTGTCGATGTCGCGCAACCCCGGAACATTGCGCAGCAGGCTGGCGCCGTCCGACAGCAGGGTGGCGCACAGGATGGGCAGAGCGGCGTTCTTGGCTCCCCCGACGCGGAGGGTCCCCGAGAGCGGGCGGGAGCCGGTAATGCGGATAGCGTCCATATATCGGGGCACGGGCCGTACGGCAGGATGCGAGGGCGCGCAAGCACGATGCTCGGGTCGAGCCCTCCAGGCAAGAAGCCCGCGCCAGGCGCGGGTTCTTTTTTCGGGTATTTCGCGCGGACAACCACTAGGCTCTCCGGCCATGCGTACGGGCCGCCTGCTCGCCGCAGTCACGTCCACGGCAGTTCTGGTGGCAGGCACCGCCAACGCGCAGGTGCCCTCGCTCGACCTGCGCAACTTCCACCCGCCGACGGATCCGGAGGGCTCGCTGTACCTCGAGCCCAGCACCACCCCCGGCCCCGGCGCCTGGAACGTGGGAGCGTGGCTGTCCTACTCGAACCGCTCGGTCACGCTGGAGACCCCGGCTGGCGACACGGTCGCCCATCCGGTCGATCACCAGCTGTCGCTGGACTACCTGGCGGGGCTCGGCATCGGAGACCGCCTCGCGGTCGGACTGTCCATGCCCACCGTGCTCTACCAGGAGGGCGACAACGCGCAGGCGCTCGCCCCCGGCTCCGGGCCGCTGCCCCACACGGCGCTCGGCGACATGGGCTTCAGCGCCAAGGCTACGCTCGTGCCGACCAGCGGCCTGGGCGGCTTCGGGCTGGCGGCGCTCGGACGCGTGACCGCGCCGACCGGCAACCGGGCTTCCTACGTCAGCGACGGCGCCGTCTCCGGCGAGCTCAGGCTGCTCGGCGAGTTGAAGCTGATCCTGCTCGACCTGCGCGCGAGCGCAGGGGCCCACGTGCGCAGCGCGCAGCGGACCTTCGTCGGCAAGGAGTTCGGTCACGAGCTGCCCTGGGCGGTCGGCCTCACGCTCAGACCCCAGGCGCTCGGCCTGGACGACAAGGGCCGCTGGCTCTGGACGGTGGAAACCCGCGGGCAGGTGGCCATCACGCCGAGCTTCGGTTCCGGCGCACAGTCGCCGGCTCTGGTCGGCGTTTCCGCGCGCTACACCGTGGGCGACGTGTCCGGCATCGCGGGTGTCGAGCTGCCCATGGACTCGGCGGTGGGCAGCCCACGCGTGCGCGGCGTGCTCGGCATCGGCTGGGCGCCGCACTTCTACGACGAGGACAAGGACGGGATCGCGGACGACAACGACGAGTGCCCGGAGCTGGCCGAGGACAAGGACGGCTACCAGGACGGCGACGGCTGCCCGGAATACGACAACGACGACGATGGCGTGCCCGACGACACGGACCAGTGCCCGGCCGCCAAGGAAGACGAGGACGGCTACCAGGACGACGACGGCTGCCCCGACCTCGACAACGACAGGGACGGCGTTCCCGACACCGAGGACGCCTGCCCCGACAAGGCCGGCCCGGACACGCCCGGCAAGCGGCGCGGCTGCCCCGAGGTCGACACCGACAAGGACGGCATCCTCGACCGCAACTACAAGTGCCCGAAGAAGGCCGAGGACAAGGACGGCTTCCAGGATGAGGACGGCTGCCCCGACCTGGACAACGATCGCGACCGCATCCGCGACAGCGAGGACGCCTGTCCCGACAAGCCCGGTCCCCGGCGCTCCGACCCGGAGCTGAACGGCTGTCCGAGCCCCGACAAGGACGGGGACACCTACGACGACAAGGCCGACAAGTGTCCGGACAAGCCGGAGGACTTCGACGGCGACCAGGACGACGACGGCTGCCCCGACGACGACAGCGGCAAGCCCGCGTACAAGCGCGCCAAGCCGCTTATCACGATCGAGCTCAAGGGCAGCAACCGGATCCTGCACTGGCGGATCGCGCCGGCGTTCACCGGCAAGGGCGATGCGGTCCAGATCGCCCCGAAGACCCTACCCACCATCCGTGCGATGGCCGAGCAGCTGAACATGCACCCGGCGTGGGTGGTGATGGTCGGCGTGCGCCCGCGCGGCACGAACGCAGCCGCCCAGCAGCAAGCGCTCAACAGGTCGTTCCTGGTGGTCAACACTCTCCGCAGCCTCACGCATCGAGACCAGGTCGCCGAGAGCATCGGCTGGTCGGGCGTCTCGAAGCTGCCGGGTGCCGGGGCAGCCGGCATCGGCGTCATGCTGCTCGGGCCGCCGCCGGGTGCGCATCCGATCCACCGGTCGAGGCTGCCCATGCACCTGCCGCACCTGCAGCGCAAGATGCATCCCCCACGGCCGCACCAGTTCCCGGTGAAGCCCGCGGTCAAGCCCAAACCCGCTCCGGCCACGGGCGGCACGCCGCAGCCCAAGCCGTGAAACCCCGGGCGTGGGTCGCGCTCTGGGTCGCGCTGGCGCTGCCGCTGAGCGCGAGCAGCGCCGCGGCGCAGATCCGGCACCCGACGCGGCCAAGGCTGCCGTCGCAGGTCTACCATCGCGGGCCGCGCTCCAAAGCGCCCCAGCAGAAGCACGCGTCCCTCAAGAGCCGCATCGGCGTACAGGCAGCGCAGCAGCTGCTCGCGTCGACCCCTGCCGACGCGCGCCGGCAGGGGCTGGAGCGCCTCGGTAGCGTGGGCAGCCCGCGCGCGCTGGAGCTGCTGGTCAAGACGCTGGAGCCCGGCGGAGTGGTCCGGAGCACGCGCGACCGGCTGGTTATCGTACGCGCGCTGGCGCCCCACGCCCACGTGCCGGACGTGCGGCAGGCGCTGGTGCGCATGATGACCGGCGTCGGCGTCTCCAAGCAGCACGACGCCGCGGACGAGCTCGAGGGCTGGGTCCGCGAGAGCTCGGCGTCGGCGTTGGCCGCGTCCGGAGACGGCGCAGCGCTCGTGGCGCTGGGCAACGCCCTGCGCCAGGGCGGCCCGGTGGCGGACGCCGCAGCCGCGGGCCTCGCCGCGCACCCTCCCGCGGATCTGTCGCCCATCGTGAACGCGCGAGGCGTGCCCACGCTCGCGCTGGTACGGCTCCTGTCGGAGCTGGCCGATCAGCGCGGCTTCGACAGCCTGCGTTCGTTCGTCCGGCATGGCGCGCCGGACGTGCGCGCGGCAGCGGCGGTGACTCTCACCGGCCTGGGGGATCTGGAAACCGTGCCACTGGCACGCTTCTGGCTGGCAAAGGAGAAGCTCCCGGTGCTGCGGCTGGCCGGGGCGCGCATCCTGGCCATGACGCACGCGTCCGGCGCTGCCCAGGCTGTGGCGCAGTTTCGACGACGCGACGACGCGACGGCAGGCGCTCGCGCTCGCGCTCGTCGCGCCGGATCGCGCGCTGCTTCCGGCGCTCGTCAAGCGACTCGCGGACGCCGACGCGAAGGAGCTCCCCGCAATTCTCGGCGCCATCTCGCGCACGGGTGGCCCCCGCGCCGCAGCCCTGCTTGCCAAAGAGCTCGGCATGCCGCAGCACGCGTCACTCGCCGCCTACGCGCTGGCACGTTGCGCCGGCGACGGCGCGCGCGCTCAGCTCGCGGCCGCGCTCGGCTCGGCGAGCACCCGCCGCCTGGCGGCGCGGGCAGCCGTGGTCCGCCGCCTCGCCCTGGGCGAAGGCGTTCCGGGCGATACCCGCGCGCTCGAAGCGCTGCTCGCTTCGAAGTCGCCCGCCGACCGCGCGGCTGGAGCCTGGGGCCTGGCGGCACTGGACGCTTCCACCGCCGAACGGCTGCTCGGGTCGAGCGACCCGGTGGTTGTACGCGCCGCCGCGCGCGCCGGCGCATGGAAACCGCGCGTCGCCTCCGTGGCTGCGACGCGACTGGCTCGCGAAAAGGATCCGGCGACGCGGGTCGCGCTGGCAGCGTCGCTCGCCATCCCCGACGCGGAATTCCACGTGCCGACCCACGTGCTGGTCGAGCTGATCGATTCGGGGAGCGCCGCCGCTCCTCTCGCCGTGCGCGCACTGGCCGCGCGCGACAGCGAGGCGCTACGCCCCCGCATCGCGGCCCTGCTGGAGAGCGGCGACGCCTTGATCCGCGTGCACGCCGCCCTGGGCCTGGGCGACAGCCAGCGCCCCAGCGCGGTCGGCCTGCTGTCCAGGGTCTACCGCTTCGAGCCGAGCGCCCAGGTGCGCTACGCGATCGTGATCGCGCTGAGCCGCCTCGCCCACTCCGGACGCACGCTCGGGCTCGCGGCCCGGCTCGACGGCAATAGCCGGGTACGGGGCGCGGCGAAGAGGGCGCTCGCTGGCCGCCGCCTGTACGGACTGGCGCCCGGGTCGGCCGTCCTCTGGCTGGCGCTCGCGCCCAGCGGGCCGGGACAAGAGAGCGCCGTCCGCTCGGCCACGGTGCAACTGGTGACCGCCAGCGGGCTGGCGCTGCCCGCGGTCCCGGATCCCGACGGCCTGCTGCTCGCGGCGGGCCTGCCGGCGGGCCCCGTCGAGCTGCGGGTTGCAGCGCCGGCCCTCCGCGACAAGGCTGACGCCCAGTAGGCGCCCCGAGCGGGCGCGGGAGGCATCCAAGTGGCAAGGACGAAGTCCCGGCCGTCGTCGGACACGAAAACAGCGCCGGGCAAGCCGGCCGAAGCGGCCGAAAGCTCGTTCGAGGACTCGGTACGGCGCCTGGGCGAGATCGTCGAGCGACTGGAGGGCGGCGAGCTTCCGTTGGAGGAATCGCTCAAGCTGTTCGAGGAAGGCGTGCAGCTAGCGCGGGCCTCACAGGTGCGGCTGGATCGCGCCGAGAAACGCATCGAGCAGCTGCTCACCGTCGACGAGGATGGCAACCCCGTGGTCCGGGAGCTCGAACCGGATTGATGAAGTCATCGCTCGCCAACACCGCCGCCGTCGTGCTCATCGGCAACGAGCTCTTGAGCGGCAAGATCCACGAGGCCAACCTGGTCGAGCTCGCGCGCACCCTGCGCGCGCTGGGCGTGTCGCTCAGACGCGTGGTGATGGTGCCCGACGAGATCGACGTGATCGCCGGCGAGGTGCGCGCGCTGAGCGATGGACACGACGTGGTGTTCACGAGCGGAGGAGTCGGACCGACCCACGACGACGTGACCCTGGACGCCGTGGCCGAGGCATTCGGCGTCGGCACGCACATCGACTCGACCATGGAAGCGCTCCTCAGAAGCGCCTACGGCGAGCGCACCACGGAGGGACATCTGCGCATGGCGCTGGTGCCCGACGGAGCGGAGCTCGCCACCACTGCCGAGATCCTCTGGCCCACCGTGGTGATGCGGAATGTATGGGTCCTGCCCGGTGTCCCGGAGATCTTCCGCATGAAACTGGCGGTCGTCCGCGCCTGGGTACACGGCGCGGAGAGCTTCATCACCCGCGCCGTGTTCACCAAGATGGACGAAGGCGATCTCAAGCCGCTTCTCGATCAAATCGTCGAGGAGCATCCGGAGGTCGAGGTCGGCTCGTACCCGAAATGGTTCGACCCGAGCTACAAGACGAAGGTGACGTTCGACGGGCGCAGCCACGCCGACGTCGAGGCCGCCTCGGCGGGTTTCCTGGCACTCTTGCCCGAAGGCGAGCCGCAGCGCGTCGAGTAGACTCCCGGTGGCGGCGGGGTGGCGGGGTCCGCCAACCGCACGGAAACAGCAGAAATCGCGGAGGATGCGGCGGAAACGCAGCGCGGCGACTGGCGGCGACCCAGGCAGCTCTTGCGCACCGAGCACGGCGTTTGTCCGCCGGCACGCTTCCTGCTGCTGCGCCTGTCATGACCACTACCGTCGCCCGGGACAGCGCACGTCCCGATCTGCGCGAGCGCGCGCTGCTCTCCGGTGTCCAGACACTGGCCGACATCGACCTGCTCGCCCTCCTGCTCGGCACCGGCGTCGAGGGCGGCTCGGCCCGCGCCCTCGCGGCGCTGCTTCTCGAGCGCTGCGGGGGGCTCGAAGCCATGGCCCGGCTCGGCCCCCACACCGTGTCCGATCAACGTGGAATCGGCCCGGCGAAGGCGGCCCGTGTCGCCGCAGCGCTCGAGCTTGGAAGGCGGGCCAGCCTCGACCTGCTGGCGGCTGCCGCGCCCGTCATCGGGAGCTTCGAGTCGGTTGCGGCCTGGGCGCGACCGCGGCTGGCCTGGCTCGAGCACGAGGAGGTCTGGCTTCTGGCACTAGACGGCAGAAACGGCCTCAAGTCGGCGCAGCGGATCGCCCAGGGGGGCCTGCACGGCTGCGCGCTCACCCCGCGCGACGTGCTCCGACCCGCGGTGCGGGACGGGGCCAGCGCCTTCGTGCTCGTGCACAACCACCCGAGCGGCGATCCCGCGCCCAGCCCGGAAGACGTGGAGATGACGCGTGCCGTCGCAATCGCTGGCGACGTGGTCGGCGTTCCGCTCCTGGATCACGTCGTGATCGCACGCGGTGGCGCTGAATCGCTGCTGGATCTCGGCGCGCTGGAGCGCTGACCCGCCCCCCGGCCGCCCCCGGCCTCGCCGCGAGCGGTAGTCTTGCGAGCGCGATACGGCTATTCTCGCGCACCGATGAGCGATAGCAACGCCCTGCAGTTCGCCGCGCTGACCGACGTCGGCCGCCAACGCGAGCACAACGAGGACAACTTCCTCGTGGACAAGAAGCTCGCCCTGTTCGTCGTCTGCGACGGCATGGGCGGCCACGCGGCCGGCGAGGTCGCCAGCGCGATCGCCGTGCGCACGATGCACGAGGAGATCAAGAAAGAGTACGAGCTCATCGAGGACTACATAGCGAAGCGCAGCGGCGCCGCCAGGGTCAGCAAGCGCGACATCCTCAACATGCTCGAGTTCACGGTGAACCGCGCCTCGAGCAAGGTCCACGCCGAGGCCGAGAAGGACGCCGCCAAACGCGGCATGGGCACGACGCTCGTGGCCGTGCTCATCGCCGGCAACCAGGCGTTCATCATCTACGTCGGCGACAGCCGCATCTATCTCCTGCGCGACGGCGTGCTGGAGCAGGTGACGGAAGACCACACCGTCTACAACGAGCTCATCAAGCGCAAGAAGCTCTCGCGGGAGCGCATCGAGCAGCTCGCCCCCAAGAACGCCATTACCCGCGCGGTGGGCGTCTACGAGCACGCCGAGCCGGACACGCTGGTGCTCGATCTGGTCGCCGGCGACCGCTTCCTGCTCTGCTCCGACGGCTTGAGCGGCTATTTCGAAGAGGACCCGGAAGACCTCGGCCGCTACCTGCTCGACCCGGACGCCGATGCCGCCGTCAAGAACCTGATCGACGCCGCCAACGAGCAGGGCGGCAAGGACAACATCACCGCCCTGGTGGTCACCGTGGGCGACGTGAGCGCCCGCGACGAGACGCGCGCCAAGCGGCTGCAGCTCAAGCGCGACATCCTGGCGCGCATGCCCCTGTTCCGGCCGCTCAACGACCGCGAGATCCTGCGCGTTCTGCAGGTCACGGACGTGATGCCGTTCAAGCCAGGCGAGCAGGTCATCACCGAAGGCGACAAGGGCGAAGAGCTCTTCATAGTGCTGAGCGGCAAGGTCAAGGTCACGCGCGGCGACGCCGAGCTCGCGACGCTCAGCCCGGGCGAGCACTTTGGCGAGATGGCGCTGATCCGCAGCCAGTCGCGATCAGCGAGCGTGGTCAGCGACGGCAACAGCGAGCTGATGGTGCTGCGCCGCCGGGATTTCTTCGAGATCCTGCGCAAGGAGCACCAGCTCGCGGTGAAGCTGTTGTGGCAGTTCACGGGCGTCCTGGCGGACAGGCTCGCGGCTACTAGCCGGGAGCTCGGCAATGCGCGCGAGGAGCTCGCGGCCGAGGACATCACCGACGAAATCTTCGCGGAGGACGACGAAGACGACAACCGCAAGACCCTGGTGATCCCGGTGCCACCTCCGTCCGTTCGCTAGTTGGAGTGATGGTCCGCAATCGATGCTGCTGGGCGCTTGCCGCGCTGGTGCTCGCCGCGACCGGCTGCAAGAAGCACGACAAGCCGCAGGCCAGGCCTGGCGCTTCCACCTCGGCTTCGGCTTCGGCGCGCAAGGCGGAGCACTCGCTGGGCAAGGCTCAGCGGCTGTTCTGCCGGGCGCTCTCGGTCAAGGGCTCGGTCAGCGTCTCCGGAGCAGGGCACCTGAAGAGCCGCTCGCCCATCGACGGCTCGCGCTGGCTCGACCTCGGCAAGGACGCCGTGGTGGACGTGCGCCACTCACTGAGCGCGCGCGAGTTCCAGCTGCGCGGTCCAGGGCGCGCCATCGTCTGTCCGGGCGGAGCGGAGCAGATCCTGCTGGCCAACGGCGAAGTCGTCACCACCAACGGTCCGGGCGCACGGCCGGGAGCGGAAGCCCTCATCGCCACGCCGCTCGGCACGGTCACCTATGGCGACGCCCGTCTGGTCGCGACGCTCTCCGACAAGCAGCTCGTGGTGACGGCCCGCTCCGGGGACGCCTGGGTCCAGCCGGCGCCCGGGGCCACCCGCAACGGCCCGGAGAAGGTCGACGCGCGACACAAGGCCACTGTCAAGCTCTCCGGAGCTCTGGACACGGAAAAACTGGTCTCGCTGTGCCGGAAGGCCGCCGAGGAAACCGCCCGCCGGGCCAAGGCCGTCATCCACAAGCCAACCGGCAAGGACGCGGGCACGCTCGGGGAACGCGCTGCGGCCCATGTCCGCGCCCGGAAAGCCGCCCGGGCGGCCTGTGCCACGGCGGAAGCCGCGCTGGGGCGAACGAGCGATCCCGCCGAGCGGAAGCGTCTCTGGGGGCAGCTCGAGCAGTCCGAAAAGCGCTGGCAAGCGGTTCCCCACCGGTAGGCGCGCTGCCGGCGGCCCCAGATCCGGCGCTGACAGGGCTGCTTTCGCTCTGGATCCGTGTCGGATCGACGGAAGTGGTATCAGCCCGTTGACAGTTTCGTCGACAGACAGCTAGCGTCCGCTATCGACAGGCGACGTCGATGGGCCTCCGACGCATGGATAACTTTGACGCAATGCGGCTTGGTCTTGCCGTCGCGACCGCAGTGGTAGCTCTGGGGAGCAGCGGCGTGGCGCAGGCCGACGAACCGCACAAGGTGACCGAACCCGCAGTCTTGCAGGAACCGGCCGAGATCACGCAGGTCGTCGATGCATTCGACGACCAGAACGATGATCCGTTCGACCTGAACCTCACGCTCGGCTACCAGCAGACGTGGAAAGGCGCCAACATCCGGCGCGAATCCGCGATTGCCCAGCCTGGCCTGACGACAGGTGGATACGTCAGCGACACGCTGAATATCGGCAAGTACTCGCAGAGCATCAGCCGCCTCGACACCAAGGCGGAAATCGGGCTGTTCAAGGACATCGCCCTGATCGTCCGCGTGCCGATCATCCTGTCCAACGACCAGAAGATCCAGGGCGTCGACGGCAGCGATCAGCACCAGCCAACGTATCTCGGCGGCGCGCCGGGCGAGCAGCTGTTCAAGCTGCCCTTCACGGCCCCGACCCGCAGCGGCGTGGAGTACCTCGCCGTCGGGCTCGACGTGGGAGTCATGAACCAGTTCCGCGACCCCACGAAGCCCACCTGGGTCATCGGGGTCGAAGGCCGGTTCAGCGTCGGCACGCCGATGCACGCCTGCAACAAGAACCCGAGCCCGCTGAACCTCGACCCGACCAAGAGCCAGCAGAAATGCGCCTACCCGTCGGACATCAACCGCGACGGCGTGGGCGGCCAGTTCCCCGTCGTGAACGCCGACGGCAGCAAAGATGTGGCCGAAGGCAACTTCACCGGCGGGCGCTCACCGGGCGTGAGCCGCGGCACCACGTCGCTCGAAGGGCACACCTACCTCTCGAAGCGCATCAAGTACATCGAGCCCTACGGCGGCTTCAAGGCGCTGTTCGAGTTCCAGAACAACTCGAGCGACTACGGCGCGACCGACCTGAAAGGCTCGCTGGTCAACCACCCGCCGCTCCGGGGCACCATGATCATGGGCGTCAACGTCATCCCGTGGGAGGTGCGTGACAAGTTCCAGCGGGTCACCTTCGACTTCCGCTTCGCCGGCACCTACGTGTCGGAGGGGCGCGACTACTCGGAGCTGTTCGACGCGCTCGGCTCCAGCGACGCCCCCTCGATCCGCCGTCCGAACTACGCCGAGTACCAGGCCAACCCGGATTCGACGACCCTGGGGCAGTACCCGTCGGTCGTGAATCCGACCTCGCAGAAGGTGTACTTCACGGGCCTTTCCGACGTGCAGCAGCACGGCAGCTACACCTTCAGCACCCAGTTTACCTGGCAGGCCGGGCAGTACGTGAAGTTCAATCTCGGCGGCGCGTACACGCTGACGCAGGCCCACTCGATCTCCTTCGACCAGCCCTGCAACCCCCAGTTCAACGACAACGTGGGCAAGGCCGGCCCGTGCAAGCAGACGCGCACCTCCGGCGGCTCCACGACGACCACCGCAACCGGCATCCCGAATCCCAACTACCGCGCTTCGGTCAACATGCCGGGTCGTCGATTCAAGGTGGACGGCTCGCACGCGTTCGACGCCTGGATCAACGCCACCGTGATGTTCTAGGCCCGGTACCCGGGCCATCGTCCACACCGGTCCAGTGGGCGGCGTGCGGCATGCCGGATTGAGGAACGGGCCCAGGGGCGGTAGAACGGTTTTCGTGAGGGCGCGCCGTGATGCTCGAAGCAGCGCTCGCAGAGTGGCCTGGCTGCTCGGCGCACTGCTGACGGCTGTCCCCAGCGCGGCACTCGCGGGGCAGGAGGACGTCGTCCTCTTGCCGACGATGACGCCCGTCCCGGCCGCGAACGGCACAGCACCGAAGCTCGAGCGGCCGCAGCGGACGGGCCCGGCCGGCCTCGGGCGCTGGGCGCGGCAGCTGGACGTGATCCTGGGGGAATCCGTGCAGGACCTCGGGTTGACGATGGACGTCTCCGAGCGCCCCAGCGTCAGTGCGGGCTCGCTCACCGAAGATGCGCTGGTCAAGCGCGCGAAGGACAGCTGGGTCGTCTCGCCGCGCCTGGCCTACGAGGACGGGCACCTCCGGCTGAGGCTGCTGGCGGTCGCGCCCGGGTCGAAGGTCGTGCTGGTCCGGTCGCAGGAGGTGGCTCCGCGGGAGTTCGAGGTCCGGGCGATGGTCATGCTGCGTGACCTGGTGCAGGCGGGGCGGCACGAAGCTTCCAGGGCGCCGCCCGGGCCCCCCGGACCGGTCGAGGAGTCCAGGGTCGTGCACCACGCGCGCTCGCAGGGGCGCGCTGTCCTCGCGCTCAATGCGGCGGTGCTGGGCGGGTACGTCGGACTGTCGCTGCAGCGGGCCAGCGGCTCGAGCGACGCCCGGCTGACCTACCCGCTCATGGCGCTGGGCACCGGCATCGGACTCGGCGGCTCGATGATCGTGGCCGACGAGTGGGACGTGGGGCTTGGCGACGCCTGGTACCTGTCGGCCGGAGCGATCTGGCCCACTGCCGCGGGCCTGCTGCTCGCCCACAGCTACGACGTCTCGCCTGCCAGCGATCGCTACGTCTACGGCCTGGTCGGAGCTTCGGCCGGCATCACGCTGGGAACGGTGGCCCTGGGCTTCAAGGGTATGGGCGAGGGCGGCGCCACGCTCACGCACTCCGGCGGCGCCTTCGGAATGCTGCTGGGCGGCATCGCGCAGCTCGGCTACGAGGGGCGCACGGACGCCACGCCGACGCGGGGCATGGGTTACGGCACCGGCTTCGGCGTGCTGCTCGCGGGCACGCTGGCCACGCAGATCCAGGTCGCCCCGTCGCGCGTCCTGCTGGTGGATCTCGGCGGTATGCTGGGCACGCTGACCGGAGCTGCAGCAGCCAGCCCGCTGGTGTTCGGCGACAACAACACCAAGGGCAAGGACCGCGCCTGGCTCGCGAGCATGGCGGGAGGCACCGTGGCGGGCGCGACAGTGAGCTACTTCATCACCCGACCACGAGCTCATCACGCCGGTGACGACGAGTCGCCGACACAATGGGCGGCACTCCCCTACGGAGGAGTGATCGGCGAGAGCGTCAGCGAAAGCGGACGCCGGAGCCCCGTGCTCGGAGGCGGCGTGCGGGGGAGCTGGTAGGCGATTTTCCACGAGATGTCATCGGACACGCTAAGGTTTTCGGTGGAACGCGAAGAGGCCGGGCAACGGCTCGATCGCGTCGTGATCCGGCGCGTGCCCGGCCTGGGACGCAAGCGCGCGGCCCGGCTGTTCGCGAGCGGCGCGGTGCAGATCGAGGGGCGCCCTGCATTGAAAGGAGAGCCAGCGACGGCAGGCGCAGAGCTGACCGTCGAGCTTGCTCCGCCGGAGAGCGTGGCCGCCGAACCGGATGCCCCGCTCGACGTGCGACTCGAGATGCCCGGGCTCGTGGTCGTGGCCAAGCCGGCAGGGCAGCCGAGCGTGGCGCTGGACGACGCCGAGCGCGGGACACTGGCAGGCGCGCTGCTCGGCCGCTACCCGGAGATGCGAAGCGTCGGATACCGTCCACGCGAGCCGGGGCTCTTGCACCGCCTGGACACGCAGACCTCGGGGCTGCTCGTGGCGGCGCGCTCCGCCAGCGTCTTCGAGCACCTGCGCGCAGAGCTACGCGCAGGGAGGCTCGCCAAGCGCTATCTGGCAGTCGTCGCCGGCGAGGGGCTCGACGACCGCGGAACCGTCGACGCCCCGATCGCCCCGGACCGCACGAACCGGAAGCGGGTGCGGGTAGGTCCGGACATCCAGCATCAGCGCGGAGCACGGCGCGCGCGCACCCGCTATCGCGTGCTGGAGAAAAGGGCGCATTTTGCGCTGGTCGAGGTGGAAGTGTCGCACGCTTATCGACACCAGGTGCGTGCGCATCTCGCCTTCATCGGGCACCCGATCGCGGGCGACATCCTGTACGGCGGCGAGCCTGTGGAAGCGATCGGCCCGCGCCACGCTCTGCACGCGAGCTACGTGGCGTGGGCGGGCGATACCGAGCTGCCCGCTTTCGCAGTCGAGGATGCCCTGCCGGATGATCTGCGGCGCGTCCTCGGCGATTGACCCCGACCGCGCGCCGGAGCGCCAGGTTCCTGGAGCATCTCGACCAGACGCTTGACCAGGGACAGGCACATTCCGCGGGTGGGCAGCTTGGGGCGGATCACCGCAACACGCTCCTCCGGCTTGCGCCCGCGCGTCCACACGACGCTCCGGGGCAACGCCTGGTAGCTCTCCGAGCCGTCCGCTGCGCGCACGATGACGCACGGCAGGGCGATCGGTCCCCCGGCTGCCTGCTGGTACTCCATACCGACCTCGATGGCCGTGAGCCCGCGCCGCGCACGCCGCGGCATGATCAAGAGACGCATCTCGTCCGGATCCGCGCTGTTCACCGGGATCCGCGCCCACGGGACCACCTTGAGCGAGGCGTCGGGGCCGAACTTGCGCGAGAGCCAGCCGAGCAGCGCGCGCGGCTGCTCGACAGGATCCGCAGGCAGCTCGCCGGCGCGTCCCGTGCAGAAGATCGGCAGCAGACATGCGGACGAAAGCGCCAGCATCAGCGCGTGATAGGGGGAGTGCGGCAGGAGGTACAGCCCACCGGCGGCGAAAGCAGCCAGTGCCAGTACGAACAGGCAGAACCCGGGAAGCGTGCCGCTGTCGAGGAAGCGCCCGGGCAAACGCCGCTTCCTGCGAGCAAACGCCTCGTCCTCGCCCAGCGGCAACCATCGCCCGGGGCCGCGCAGGGGCGGGACCGGACGGGGCGCGACGTGGGCCGCCAGCGCCATCGCTGCCAGCAGGAGCACGCCCGCAACGGTGGGCAGCTCCGTGCTCGCGCCGACCAGCGCCGCCGCGGCGAGCGCGATGCCTGCGAGAGCTCCCCTGAGGGCGTAGGGCAGCGGCAGAAGCGCGCGGGCCTCGGCGCCGCGCTCGCGGCAGGCCTTGTTCGCCGCACGCCACTTCAGCACGACCAGCGAGCCGTAGCCCAACGCCACCGCGAGCAGCAGGAGGATGCCGAACACGCGGCGGCGAGGCCGCGCGGGAGGCAGAGCCGGCGCTCTGCCCGGAGCAGGCGCCGCCGCGGGAACGGCAAACGCGTCGAACACCTTGGCGTCGGCCTCGACCCGCCACTGTACGGGCTCGTCCTTCGCCACGTGCGGTCGCACCACTTCCAGCTCGTCCTTGTCCCCGAGCCGATGCAGATTGGCGAGGAAGACGCCGCCGCTGCTCCCGCCGAGGAGCGACTGCTCGGGATCGGGCGGCGGCAGACGCGGCGCATTGTCCGCGCGCGGCAGGCGGAACAGGACGCGGGCGGAGTTGATCCCGTCGTCGAACCTGGGACCGACCCATGTGATGTGGATCCTGGCCCCGGCGGGTTCGATCAGGTGCCGCGCGAGCAGATTGGTGCGGTAGCCCAGCTTGAACAGGTAGCTTCCGCGCTTGATGCCCTTGTCGTTGTCGATCTCGACGCGCAGGCTGTCGTCGTCGCGCTTGTCGAGCAGAAGCGGGATCGGGCTTGTGCCCCGGCTGCCGCTCTCGGCCGGCGACACGCTGGCATCGGGCATGGGATGCGCATCGCTGTCGACGCCGGCCAGGTCGAACCCTTTGAGAGGCCCGCCCCGCACCTTCATCACGATCTCGTGGGAGACGACGGCGGTGCCGTCCCGGGCCACGTCGAGCGTGACCACATCGGACTCGACCGTCTTTTCGACCCAAGCCTGGGCTGGACTGGCCAGGACCAGCCCGGCCAGCGCCAGCGCCCATGTAAGCAGATGTCGGTGTGTTACACACATCCTACGACTGCTCGTTACATGGCCCTCGTCGAACGGCCAAATTCCGCGCCCCTTCTGGGCCGCGGTGGTCCGGGGGCGTGGCCCCGGCGGGCGTCAGGGCCGGCGCATCCTCGCGCCGTGACCCATCTGGGATTTCAGCGCGATCACTGCCGGAACCAGGGCGCCGATGTCGCCGATGACCGCCTTCGGGGCGCTCACCGACCAGTCCAGGGACACGCCGCCATTCTGGCCGACCATGAGCGTGTAGGGGATCGGCGTCTCGCCGTGGTTCGGCAGCGCGTTGAACACCTTCTCCAGCGCCTTCGCGAAGCCACGGCCCAGCGCGGCGCGCAGATCAGAGCGCATACTGTTGGTGAAACCGGCCAGGGTCATGAAGCCGCCCGAGATCGCCTTCGAGCTCTTCAGCTGGGCGAGCCCCTCGCGGGATGCGAGCGTGTCCTTGCCGCCGTGGATCTCGGCGAGCTTCTTGTACAGGACCTTGGAGTCAGCGGAGAGGCCGAGCCAGGTCTGGTTGCCCTCGGGCATCAGCACGAGGGTCACCGTCAACGACTTCGGCGCCTTCTTCCTGGCCGCCTTCTTCTTCTGCGCACCGTAATAGTGGTGGTGCTCGAACAACGAGCCCGGCAAGACGATATCGTAGGCCGTTGACCCGGGTGCGATACCGCGCGCCCTGGCCGCGTGCACCCTCAGCCGCGGCAGCTTCTTCTTGTCCTTGCCGAGCTGCTTTTCGAGGAGCTTCTTCAACTGGCGGTCGTTGTAGACCTTGGAAAGCGTGGACAGGAGCTTCTTCAGCTTGGCGGGCTTGGTGTCGAAGCCGATGACGTTCCAGCCGACTGTCGAGATGACGCGGTTGCGTCGAAGGCTCTCGATGCGCTTGCCATCCGGAACCGGTACGGCTCCCCGCGCGAAAACGTGCGCGCCGTCGAGCTTGAACAGCTGCTCGATGGCGTCCACGGCCTCGTCGCGGGCGCGGCGCGGCACCTGCTCGTGGGACATGAGCCCGTCCGCCAGCTCCTCGGCGGTCCGCGCGATGTCCTGGTAGCGCGCCGGATTGGGGCTCACGCCATATCCAGCGGAGGCCACGTCCTTCGGCAGCTTCCAGAACATGTCGGGCGGCGGTCCCGCGCGCTTGGCGGAATCCTGCATGGTGTGCACCGTCCACGAGCTGCCGCCACGGAACTTGACCGAGCCCGTGGCCACGATCTGCTGCTTCTGCTTGTCGAGCCGGCCGTCGATATCGATCCTGTCCAGATCCTCGACGAGGGCGATGAACTCGTCGCCCAGCCCGTGCACGCCGTCGGCCAGTGCGCGGTCGAACGACGGGCTGTCCAGGGACAGCTCCTTGAGCACGAACGGCACCGCCAGCGTCTTCATCTCCCTCAGCTGGCGCGCGTAGTGGCGCCGGAACGGCTCGGCCCTGAGCTCGATGTGCAGGTCGTTCTTGCCGAGGTCCGCGTTCGGCAGCCCGCGCGTTGCGTACGGCAACAGCGCGTCGACGTCCTGGCGGCGATCGCCGCACACCAGACGCGCGGGCACCTTGCCAACCGATGCCGCGACCGCGCAGGAGAAGTCGCCGCCGTCACCGACACGGTAGACGCCGCGGCTCATCTCGTGCACGTCCTCGCCCTGCTTTCTAGCGAACGCGATCGCTTCGTCGAGCGAGTTGAGGCCGACCGTGAGCACCACGAACGGCTGCGGAAGCCGCCCGACACCGGTCGGGTCGAGCGCAGCAGCCACGTCCACCGGTGCGTCCACCGCGACGATGCGCGAAAGACCGGGTTGGCGGCGGGCGACGAGCTTCCGCCAGTCCATCGGCATGCCCGCCCAGTTCGAGATGGTATCGGCGGCCGCACCCGGATCCTTGAAACGACCCACCAGGAACAGATCCCTGGGAGCCGCCACCGGGCTGAGATCGGGCGGAGCGGCCTCGGTCTTCGCCGTCTTGGCGGAGCCCTGGGACGTGTCGATCGGAGCCTGGGCGGGAAGCGTCCCGCCACCACAACCAACGAACAGAACGAGCGAGGACAGCGCAGTGGCGCACCTGGGGAATCGAGCCATGGGGCGGCAATCTATACGGAGCGGCCGGCGCTGCAAGTAGCGCCGGACAAGTTGTCGGCGCACGCAACGGATTCCCCCGTCCGGTCATCGGACCGGTTCCACTGCCAGCGAAACGACGCACCGGAAATCCGGGCGAAACGCCAAATTACGCCGGGCGGTGATCCCAACCGAAGCGCGCCGTGTAGCGGAGCGCACCCCAACCCGCTCGCGCTATCGCGCGCCTCGACCAGCGCTTGCCGGCAAAGTGCTGCAGGCCGATGCGGATGAAATCCGGCGAGTCGAGCAGGAAGCGTTCGATAGCCGGGCGCGCCTCACCGTAGAAAAGCGAGACCCCCTTCTCGCGCACGACGAGATCCCGACCGATCATCGTGCGGCGCACCTGCCGGGGCCAGTCGGTGAAGCTGAAGTTCTGCTCGCGCTGGCGTCGGGCCAGGTAGCGCCCGGCGATCGCACCGTACTGGATGGCCTGGGCGATGCCCTCGCCGGTCACCGGATCGATCCCCGCGGCCTCGCCGACGAGCAGCACGTGCGGACGCGACACGGGCCGATGCGGCTCGAAACCTCGCTCGGCGTAGCGCTTCTTCCTGAAGCTGGACAGGCTCAGACCGCGCGCCTGGAGCTGCTCCGAGAGGATGTCCTGGATCTCGACGCGCGGGTCGTTGGCACCCGTCTTGAGCAGATACACGCCGCGGCAGACCATCTCCTTGCCGTCGACCAGCGTCGGGAAGTCCCAATAGTAGCCCGGCAGCTGGCGGTTCGTCGCGTCGAACAGCAGCACGTCGCGGGGCAGGTCGCTGTCCACCGGTTCCGTATCGAGCTCGATCGCCTGGGCACGATAGCGTGTCGAACCGAAGCCGAGCGCGCGCCGCACGATGCTCTGCACCCCGTCGGCACCGACGAGCGCGGGAGCGCGGAACACTCCTGCTCTACTATCGACCTCGACGCCGCCGCTGAAGGGCCGGATCGCCGACACCGCCGCGTCTTCAAGAACGCGGATCCCGCGGCTCATCGCGATGCGTGCGAGCGCATGATCGAACTCGATGCGCCGGACGACGCGGCCGATAGCACCCTCGCGTACCGTCGTCGTCCGCTCCATGGCGCGGAAGGCGATGCCGTCCAGCCACACCGACGGCACGTCGACGACCACCCCGATCGAGGCGAGCAGCTTGTCCGCGCGCGCGCCGACGCCTCCGGCGCAATACTTCTCCCGCGGGTAGCGCGCCTTTTCCAGCACCACAATGCGGTCGGCGAGCCCGGGCGCCGCGTGCGCCAGGAAGAGCGCGGTCGAGATTCCAGCCGGCCCCCCTCCGGCGATGATGACGAAAGCCTGCTGCAAACGGGTCCTCGGGACGCGCTGCTAGCGCGCCACACCCGCATCTTGGCGGACCGGAGGCGTCTCTGGCAAGGACGACGGTCAGCGCAGAGATTCAAGAGAATCGAGCGGCTAGCGTGTTTCCTCGAACTCGGCGTCGATCACGTCGCCACTCTTCTTGCTGCCGCCTTCCTCGCCACCGGAGGGGGCGCCGTTGCCACCCGCACCGGGGGGAGGAGCTCCGCCGGCAGGTTCGCCGGCCGCTTCATACAGCTTGCTCGCCATCTGGTGCGCCTCCTTCTCGAGACGCTCCAGAACGTCCTGCACCTTTTCGTCGTCCTGCTTCTCGATGGCCTCGCGGCCTTCCTTGATCAAGCCCTCGAGCGTGGACACGTCGCTCGCTTCGAGCTTGTCCTTGTTCTCACTGACCTGCTTTTCCAGCGTGTAGCAGAGGTTGTCGAGCTTGTTGCGCCGCTCGATCTCGTCGCGCCGACGCTTGTCGTCCGCCTCGTGCTCCGCCGCCTCCTTGACCATCTTCTCGATGTCGCTCTCGTTGAGACCGCTCGACGCCGTGATGGTGATCTTCTGGTCCTTGCCCGTGGCCATGTCCTTGGCCGTGACGGAAAGGATGCCGTTGGCGTCGATGTCGAACGTCACCTCGACCTTGGGAACGCCACGCGGCGCCGGAGGCAGGCCCTCGAGGTGGAACTTGCCGAGCGTGCGGTTGTAGTGCGCCTCGGCGCGCTCGCCCTGCAGGACGTGGATCTCGACCGACGTCTGGTTGTCGCTGGCGGTGGAGTAGATCTCCTTCTTCTGGGTCGGGATCGTCGTGTTGCGCGGGATCATCACGGTCATCACGCCACCCAGCGTCTCCACGCCGAGCGACAGCGGCGTCACGTCGAGCAGCACCACATCCTGCACGTCGCCCGCCAGGACGCCGCCCTGCACGGCCGCGCCAATCGCAACGACCTCGTCGGGATTGACGCCCCGGTGGGGATCCTTGCCGAAGAACTTGCTGACGGTCTCCTGCACCAGCGGGATACGCGTCGAGCCGCCGACCAGCACGATCTCGTCGATGTCGCTGGGCTTCTTCTTCGCGTCCTCCAGCGCCTTCTTGACCGGGTTCATGGTGCGGTCGATGAACGGGCGGATCAACTGCTCCAGCTTCGAGCGCGTCAGCTGCTTCTGCAGGTGCTTCGCGCCGCTGGTGTCCGCAGTGAGGAACGGCAGATTGACGGTGGTTTCCTGCTTGGTGGAAAGCTCGATCTTCGCCTGCTCGGCGGCGTCCTTCAGCCGCTGGATCACCATCTTGTCGTTCGAGATGTCGAGGCCGCTGTCCTTCCGGAACTCGGCGAGCAGCCAGTCCATGATCTCGTGATCGATGTCGTCGCCGCCGAGGTGCGTGTCGCCGTTGGTCGACATCACCTGCACGACGTTGTCGCCGACCTCGAGGATCGAGATGTCGAATGTGCCGCCGCCGAAGTCGTAGACGGCGATCACTTCGTTCGTCTTCTTGTCGAGGCCGTACGCGAGCGCGGCGGCGGTCGGCTCGTTGATGATGCGCCGCACCTCGAGGCCGGCGATCTTGCCGGCGTCCTTGGTGGCCTGGCGCTGGGAGTCATTGAAGTAGGCCGGAACGGTGACGACGGCCTCCGTTACCTTCTCGCCCAGGTAGTCCTCGGCCGCCTTCTTCAGCTTCTGCAGCACCTTGGCGCTCACCTCGGGCGGCGCCATCTGCTTGCCGCGCACTTCCATCCAGGCGTCGCCGCTCTTGCCCTTGACGACCTTGTACGGACTGCGGTGCATCTCCGTTTTGATCTCGTCGAAGCGGCGACCGATGAAGCGCTTCGACGAGTAGACCGTGTGCTCGGGATTCGTCACGGCCTGCCGCTTGGCGATCGTGCCGACGAGGATCTCGCCGTTCTCGTCCCACGCGACGACTGACGGCGTCAGGCGCGAGCCCTCCTCGTTGACAATGACCTTGGCTTCCTTGCCTTCCATCACCGCGACCACGCTGTTCGTCGTGCCGAGGTCGATTCCGATAATCTTGCCCATATTTCCCGGTTCTCCTGATCGCTCGAAATCCCGCACACCCGCGATCCGCGTCGGACGCCCGGCGCATAGACCACGCTCGGCGGGGTCGAGCCGAGTCTGGCCCCGACAACTGCGGGGATGTGCGGCAAGATAACCACCCGCCGTAGAGGGTCAACCAATTCAGCGGCCTCCTGGAGGAGAGCATGCCAGGCGGAGCGACCCCGCCCGCGGACCCGCCGGGCGGGCGCGGCCCAGCACGGCGCCGGGCCCGGCGATTGCGGTTGACACGGGGCCGGCCGCGGCTACCCTCCCGGTCCTCGTCCCGGGGCCGTAGCTCAGCTGGGAGAGCGCCGCGTTCGCAATGCGGAGGTCAGGGGTTCGAGCCCCCTCGGCTCCACCAGCCTGCCCCCCGCCCGGTTGCTAGCCGCGGCGGCGGCGCAGGGCGGCAAGCCCGACGAGCGAGAGCCCGATGAACCAGGGCACCGGCTTGGCGGGACCACGCCCTTCCGAGAGCGTGCAACCGCTGCTGCTGTTGGTGTCGGCTGCGGGCTTCTGCGCGTTCTTGCAGACCTGCACATTCTGCCCGACCGACACGCACTCCAGCCCGGGCGAGCAGGCGTTGTTCGCGTCGCAGTCGGCGGCGCAATACGCCTTCGAGGGGTCGTTGTCGTAGACGCACTGGTAGCCGGTCGGACAGGGCGCCGACTTGCTGCAAGCGGTGCCCTGCGGATCCGCCGTGGTCACCGGACCGCCCGCAGCGCCGCCCGCGCCGCCCGCGCCGCCCGCGCTGCTACCGCCCGCGCTGCTACCACCCGCGCCCGCGGCGCCGCCCGCGCCGCCGGTACCCGTCGTGGCCCACGTTGGCGCCTTGTAGCCGCCGGCCATGGCCGCGTCGAGCGCGCCCTGGATGATGAAGTCCTTCCACGTGGAGACAGAGCTGTAGGTCGGGTAGTCGCAGCTCGCGCCACGGGAGACCACGCCGATGACCCTGTTCTCCGAGTCGAGTGCGGGGCCGCCCGAGTCACCCGAGCACACGCCGATTTCGCCCTGCCACTCGCTGGATGCCACGCCGAAGCCACACGCCGGCTTGGTGCCGCAGATCGGGTCGTACGACTGGCCGCGGTACCAGCTCACGTGCAGGTTCGTGCGATCCCTGCGCTCGCCGCTGTCCTGCCCGTTCGGACTGGTGATGCCATAGCCGACCGCCGTGTACACCTCGCCGACGCCAACGGCCTTGTCGATGCGCGGCACATACGGCTTCACACTCGTGATCTTGTTGCTCAGGATGATGAGCGCCACGTCGTAGCCGCAGGTGTCGTTGCCTTCGCTCGGAACGCGCACCTCCTGGCCCTTCGTGAAGTTGCTGTTGTAGCTGATCTGCTCGTCGGGCGTGATGTACAGCTGGCTCGCGGGGTACGGATTCCCGAACGGAGACTGCCCGCACACGACGGAGCCGCTCGACACCGGCGAGACGCAGTGGCGCGCCGTCAGCACCAGGTTCGGCGCGATCAGCGTGCCCGAACACATTTCCAGCCCGCCGTTGGCAACGATTCCGATGCCGACGACGGACTTGTGCGCGCTGTCCACGTGGCCCCCCGAGATCGGCTGGAGCGAGTGCGAGAGCTTGACGGTTGGCGTTTCGCCACTCGATCCGCAACCGGCACCGACGACGAGAGCAAGCGAGGCGAAAAGCAGGGCACTACGGCGCATCGGGATTCCTCCGCTGCAGAGCAAGGTGATTCCGCAAGTGCGCGCGAGACGGGAACGGCTCGCCGCGCCGGGGAGAGATGGCATTCTAGTTTCTCCGCGATCGATCCGCCAGCCAGAACGCGTCGACTTCCTCGCGATCAGCGTGCGCGCTATGCTGATAACGCGCGACGCGTTGCGGCGACAGACACATGAAACCGCGGTTTCGCCATGCCGACCCAGCGCTCGGCACTTTGATCAGGAATAATCAGGGTGAGTTCAGCCACGACACAAGATTTCGTCCTGGGTGAAGATGGCCGCCATTCCACCACCGTAGCGAGCGGCTCTCCCTCCTTGATCCGCGGCAGGTTGGAGCGCGAAAGGCGAGGCCTACGCTCCTCACACTTTTCGATCCGATGACCCTCGACTTCCGTCTGGAACAGCGCATCGACGCACCACTCGAGCGGGTATGGGAGGCGTGTGCGACAACGCGCGGGCTCGCGCGCTGGCAAGCCGACGTGGTCATGGGCCAGATGCAGCGCGATGGGCGGCTCGATCTCGGGTGGCCGGCGCTCGGGACCAGTCTCTCCGTCACGGTCACCGCGCTCGTCGAGCGCAAGGAGGTCGTATTCGACAGCGGCGGGTCACGGGTGCGGCTCGGTTTCACTCCGGAGCAGGTCGTGCTGGAGCACGAGGGGCTCGAGCCTGGTGACGACATCGAGGGTGTTGCGTCTTCCTGGCGACTGTCGCTCGCGCTTCTGGCGCATTCGCTACAAAGCCACGCTGGGCGGGATCGCCACGCCATCTGGCTCCTGGATCGAGCCCGCACCACAGCCGGGGCCGCCCACGCCTTCTTCACGGACGCCGCCGCCCTCGGGACGTGGCTTGGAACCGGCGAGGGGCTCGGCCCGACCGGAAGCAGAGTGGCGCTCCGCTGCCCGTGGGGCGATCGAATCAGCGGAAGGGTGCTTGCCCACACTCCGGAGCGCGACCTCGCGCTGACCTGGCCGGAAGACGGCGACTCGGTGCTGTGCCTGCGTACCCTCCCCTCCCCGCGAACGCTGGAGGAACGGCTGCTGCTCGTGTACTGGTCGCGCTGGAGCGACGCGGAGCCGCCGGCCGAGCGCCAGCGCGGGTTGAGCACGGCGCTCGGGCGCCTCGCGCGGAATCTCGACCGGAGCCCGGAAGCCTAGCGCGCGTCGCGGCAACACCGCGTGCCGAGCGAGTAGTCGTAATAGGCGCGGGCGTGCACGGTGATCTTCGACTCGCAACCCTTCGTCGTGCCCCGCGCATAGAACCCGCCAACGAACATCCCGCCCTTGTCCTCCACCCACTCGTCGAGGTTGCCGACCATGTCGTAGATGCGGTCCTTGCCCCAGCGACTGGCGCAGCTCCGGGTGGCGCCGGTACTGCGCAACACCGGGTCGCGTCCATGTTCGACGACGAGGTTGAGGCGCGGATCGGTGTGACCGATCGATGAGTTATCGTGCAGCACGAACGCGGGGTGGTAGTAGCGGTACACGTTGCACTTGGAGCGGTCGAAATGCTCGCCGTACGGAAAGCGCGTCGGGTGTGCGCCTTCGCACGCCGTCACCCACTCGTCGTGCGTGCACAGCCGCTTGCCCGCGTTCTCGCATGCTTCTTTCGCCGTGTAGTAGGAGAGGTAGCCCTGCGGCACGACGCCCCCGACGCTCACGGCCCTGGGCTTGAAACGGTGCGTGGCCTGCCAATCCGACAGATCCGGCAGAGGCATCCGGCTCGCGCCCTCGCTCCCCTCCTCGAAGCGCTCCGTCTGCCACACCTCGCGCACGCGGCGCAGGAGCACCGGCTGCGGCGGGTAGTAGGGCGACAGCGGCTCGCCCGTCTTCTTGTCCACCATCGAGACCTCGAAGCGGTCGATGCAGTAGTCCTTGACGCGGACCATGGACGCCGGGCAGCCGCGAACCTGCCGCTCGTGCGCGTGCGGCAGGCGCCGCGCCGGCGCGGGAACGGCCCCGGCATCCACCGCCCGCGACGGAGCGACGTGACGCGTGCCGCCCGGCGCCGGACCCGGGCCAACGTCGCCCCCGTCCCGCGCGAACGCGCTGTGGAACGCCGTGCTTGATGCCAGCCCAAGCAGGCACAGGGCAAGGACGCGACGCAGCATGCTCGCGGCGACTCAGGCGGAGCCGACGATGCGCGCCGTGAACGCGATCGGCGTCGTCCCGATGTGCGCGTAGGCGGCCGTCCACACCTCGTCGCGCGGCACATCGAACACGATCGCGGGGTCGATGTCCGTCGGCAGCCAGGCGCCGACACGGATTTCGTCTTCCAGCTGCGAAGGCGCCCACCCCGCGTAGCCGACCAGCCCAATCAGACTCGCCGGAGAATTCCCGGCAGCGACCGCCTCCAGCACCTTGCGCGACGCGGAAGCCACGATGCCGTCGCCGACGTCGAATTGCCCTTCGATACCCTCGAAGCGATCCTCGCTGCGGTACACCAGCCAGACCTGCTCCTGGCTGACCGGCCCTCCCGTGCGCACCGACCCCAGCGCGGCATCGACAGGCTCGGTGGTGATCTCTGCGCGGACCAGCAGTTCCGGCAGCGTCATCAGCTCGGGACCGTTGATGATCCAACCGAACGCACCGTCGGGACCGTGCGCCGCGAGCAAAACGACGGAGCGGTCGAAGTTCGGATCGCCGAGCGGCGGTGCGGCGACCAGGAAACCCGGAGCTAGGTTGGACATCACTTCAATAGATGAGGCTAACAACGCGGCGCGCCCGCGTCGAGTGCGACGATACCCTCGCGCGTCAGTAGACGACGACGCCCGCGTAGCCGACGACGCTCTGGTAGTCGCCGGAAACGTCACCGGAGTTCGCGTAGCGCACGAGCTCGGCGCCCGTCGCCCCCAGCCGGAGGGCCGCGACCAGCGCGACAGTCGTGGGGATGAAGCCGCACATCGAGATGTCGTGACGCGTCACGACATCGTACAGGCCGTCGGGGTCCAGCGCGCTCACGCGCTCGAGTGCCAGGCTGTCGAGCCGCTTGGCAACGTCCGCGGGCAGATAGTGCGACATGTCCGAGCTGGCGACAATCAGCGTGCCGCGCGCGCCGCCCGGGGACGCCGCGATTGCACGCGCCAGACCTTCCCCGAGCTCATGGCACTCGCGGAGCGAGAGCCCCGCCAGACAGATCGGCACGATGGTGACGTCCGGGCGGCACGCCTGCAGAAACGGGAGCTGGACCTCGATGGCATGCTCCCCGAGGTGGGCCGCGTGATCGTCGTCCAGATCCGCCGCATCGTGGATCGCGCGGGCAAGCTCGCCAGCGATGGGCACCACGCCCCCCGGCATGTTCCATTGTCCACTACTCCACAGCGAGCGACGCACCCCGCGCCCGGTGTGGTTCGGGCACAGCACCACCGCCTGCGACGGCACCCGGACCCGCGCGTACGTCGCGCCCGCGACCGCGCCGCTATAGACGTAGCCAGCGTGCGGCGCCATCAGCGCGTAGGCCTCCCGCCCCGGCTCCTTCCGCGTGTCGCCGAGCAGACGCGCCACGTCGTCGCCCAGGCGGACGGGATCCCCCGGATAGAAGCGGCCGGCAACCGCGGGCTGTCTCGCCTCCGCGCTGATCATCAATAGGGAATCTAACCCTCCTACGGGCGGCCGCCAGCACGCATCGCCCCCGCGTCCAGCCGCCCTCTGCCCCGCTCCGGAGCCGCCGGGGCCGGGGCCGCCCCGCTGCCTGGCCTCCGGGCCGTGCAGGGCGGATTTCCCGGGCGAGAGCGACCACGCGAGTCCGTGGGCGCATCACAGTCAGGAAAATGCGCCTCGCGACGAGAGGCTGATACAGTGTGGCGTGATGCGCGTCCGCTTCTACGGAGTCCGCGGGTCGGTCCCGGCACCCGGTCCGGAGACCGCACGCTACGGTGGCAATACCTCCTGCGTGGACGTGCGGCTGGGCGACGGAACGGTCATCGTGCTCGACGCTGGCACCGGCATGCGCAAGCTGGGCGACGCTCTGCTGGGCGAAAATCGATCCACGCCGGTGAACCTTCTCCTGTCCCACACGCACTGGGATCACATCCTGGGGCTGCCGTTCTTCGGCCCGCTGTGGCGGCGGGAGACCGAACTTCTCATCTACCCGCTGGCCACGGACGCGCAGGAACGTTTCCAGCGCACCATCTTCGACGACATCCACTTTCCGGTGAGCGCCAACGACATCCCGGCAAAGGTGGAGTTCATGCGTCCGGAAGGGTCGACGTGGCGCATCGGGTCGGCACGCATCCAGCGTATCGCGCTGAACCATCCCGGCAGCGCGCAGGGGTTCCGCATCGACGACGACGACGGCTCCTCGATCGCCTACCTGACCGACAACGAGTTGTCCGCTTCGGACGGCCCGATCTCGTCGCCGGACGTCCTCGCGCGCTTCGCGGAGGGCGTGGACCTCTTGATCCACGACTCGCAGTACGTCCAGGCGGACATCCCCGCCAAGCTGGGCTGGGGACATTCAGTGGTCGACGACGTGCTGAGGCTTGGGGTTCTGGCCGAGCCGCATACTCTGGCCCTGTTCCACCACGACCCGGATCGCAGCGACGCCGCGCTCGACCAGGTCGGCAGGCGCGCGGCCCACTGGATTGGCGAGCACACGAAGTCGACCTCGCTCGTGGTGGCCAGCGAGGGAATGACCCTCGATCTGCCGTTCAAGTAGCGGGCGGCTCCCGATCCACCGGCCCTGCCGCTGACCCTCCCACGGTCGCCTCGGGCCGGAGGACGGTGCTCGCGCCGGCGAGCACCGATCGCGGGTACCGCGTGGCCCGTTGTCCTACTTCTTCTTCAGGTAGTGTTCCTGGAGTGACTTCATGTCCTCGGCCACGGTCTTGCGGATCTCGGGAACCGGGCTGTTCTTGTACTTCTTCAGCAGGGCGTAGGTCGTGCTGTCGCGGCGCTGGTAGTAGATCATGTCGAGCGCGAAACCACGGTACCAGGGCTCGACGTTCTTCTGGTTCGCGACCCATTCCAGGAACGCGTAGTTCTGGTCGCACAGTCCGCCGGGGGCGGGCTTGTCGGTACCGAAGAAGCCGCCGAAACAGATGTCACGGTACGCCCAGACGAAGGGCTTCTTCCACTCGCCAGCCTGCACGCGACGCTTGCCCTCGGCCAGCATGGTCTTGATGTATTTCCCGTCGTGGAGGTGCTTGCACCGGACCATGTTGCGGGCGGCGCTACCCGCCACCCCGAGATCCTTGTCCTTGATATACGGCTCGGCCCACGGGCAGATGGTCTTCGCTTCGGAGTCCGACCATTTCGACATCGACCGCGGGGCGTCCAGCGCCGCCTGGCGGAGCTTCATGTTGTTACCCGCGGCGTAGGCCTGCACCTTCTTGAAGACGTTCATCCTCCCGTACGTCATCAGCCCCTCGATGGCGTTCCGCTTGGCCGATTCGCTCCGCACCGCCTTGATGCTCGCAAACGCCGGCTCGTATGCGGCTGCCAGCGTGGCCGCATACACCGCAGGCCTCGCGAGCCCCGAAGCCATGTCGTCGCTGGCGTTTTCGAGTGTGTGGAGCATGCGGTTGGCGGTGGCTTTCGACACCCCGTCCTTGCGCTTCGCGAGCTTCGGGAAGATGTACAGGCTGCGCGTCGAGCGCAGGAAATAGGGCGCGATCTCCTTCAGCTTCTGGTCCTTGTTGAACGGAAGCGCCGCAAGTGTCTCGAACACGGCCGGCGCACGAGGATCGCTCTTGAGGATCTTCTTCAGCGCCTCCATGGCATTCTTGTAGGCATCACACTTGTAGGTGATGCTGCTGTTCATCTCGCACGAGGTCGCGGACTTGACTGCCGCCACGACGTCCTTGTCGAGCTTGATCGCGTCCAGTTCCAGCGGGTCCGCCTTCGCGGCAGTGGCGCTCGCAGCAGCCTTGTCGCTGGAAGCGCCTGACTTCTTGCAGGCCAGCAGCGCCAGCGCAGCCATGACGGCTGCTGCGCAGGTTGTTGCCCAGTCTCCACGGTTCATCTCGCCTCCTCGAATGCACACGGCGACGCGTCTACGCGCAAACGTGATGGTCCCAGCCTTGGGCCAAATCACAACACGGATGGCGCGACGAAGCGATGACCAACGTCAGGCCGGCGGACGTTCTGCAACGCACTGCGACGACAAGATTCTGGCCCTGTACGGGCGCGGTATAACGGTGCGCGACATACGCGCCCGCCCGGAGGAGATGTACGGCGTCGACGTGAGCCCCGACCTCGTCTCTGTCGTCGTGCCCTGCTACGCGTTCGTCGTAGCCGAGCGTGCCCGCCGCGATCTAGCTCGAGGATCCGCGTTCCAGCGATCCTCTGCCGTCCGACGTCGAGTGGGACAAGAGCGAAATGTCATCCGGCGATCACGACGGCGTCGACGACCCGGCCCTCGCGAGCGCGAGTTCTGTCGCGGTATTCAGGGCAGTGCCGGGGATACGCTAGCTGACGGCACGCGATTCCCCGCGGCCGCCGATGCTCAACCGCACGTGTTCGCTTTGCAAGTGAGACTATGGTTGCACATCCCGTTCGAACAGCAGGGCCCTCCGTAGTTCCCGCAAAGAAGACAGCTGCCGTTCCGGCAGACTTCCCACTTTTCGCACAGCGCGGTGCAGCTCCCGCAGTGCGCCGGATCCGAGCTCGTGTCGACGCAGCTGCTTCCGCACCACTTCTTGGTGCCGGAGCAGGTGCCCCCGTCCGAGCCGCCGACGCCGGCCGTGCCCCCGCCCCCGGTCCCCGCGGTGCCCCCGCCGTCGATTCCGCCGCTTCCGGCGCTGGCGTCCTTGCCGCCGGGCGGCACCAGCTGCCCTTCGTCGTTCCCGAGCACGGCGTTGCAGCCGGCGGCAACGGCCAGGGCGAAAACCACGAACCAAAGCGTGTGCAAGCGACGCATTACCAGACTCCTCTGACGGACACTCCGCTCGGCGTGAGCCCGACCTCCGTGTGTTTCGGCCCCGCCGTGAACCAGAGTGTGGCGCCCGCGGCCAGGCCGACGCCGCCCACGATGAAGCCGACCGTCGAGATGTTGCCGACGCTACGGGCCTGGGACTTCAGATCGACGCCGGTCTGGTCGCGGCAGACCGCACCGTCGCAATGGCTCGCGGCCTCGTCGTGCTTCGACTTCGCCTTGAGCCCGAACACTGTGCCCAGAGCGACGCCGACCACGCCGACGCCACCTGAAACCAGAGCCAGCGTGCGCTGGGTTCCGAGGCCGCCGCCCTTCGACCCGGAGGGAGCCTGGTCCTTCGGCGGGGCGCCCGGTGCCGTCGAGGCGACAGGCGAGGGAGCGCTCGTCGCCTGGGCCGACTCCTGCTGGAGGGGCGGTACGTCGACAGTCGCCGTGGTCGCGCCGGGTTTGACCTCGGCGATGAACTGCCACGGCTTGTAGCCGGGCGCTTTCGCGATGATCGTGTGCTTGCCGGGATCGGTGGGGACGGCGATCCCCCATAGGGGCTGGCGGATGACTCCGCCGTCGCGCGTCAGCTCCAGCCCCGGAACCCGGCTCGCGGCGGCGATGTTGACGACGAGCTTCGGAAGCTTGGCTTCGAGAGCCTTGGCCCGGGTGCGCGCGGCCTGTTCGCGCTCGGGGTTGCCGATCCTGTGTGATGCGGCAGCCGCCTCGAGGAACGTGCTCCATGCCGACGCCGTCTTGCCCTCGTGGTCGTAGCAGTCCGCCAGATTGATCAGCGTGCCGCTGCCCGGGTCGAGGCGCTGGCTCTCCTTGAGCTTCGGGCAGGCCGCCTTGAACTGGCCTTTCGACATCAGCTGCCGCGCTTGATCGAACAGCGCCTGCGCTGCCGCGGCGTTCGAGGCGTCGGCTCGTGCCACGCGGGCAGAGCCCAGCAGGACGGTCAGGGAGAGGGTCAAGAGCCCGGCCAGGCGCAAGAATCGCAAAGTCATTTCCTGTCGCTGTAGATATCCGTCGGAGGCGCGTTGGTCTTGGTCGGGGTGGTCGCCTTCGTCTTCGTCTTCGTTGGCGCCGCAGCGGTGTGGGTGGTCTTCCTCGGCGGAGCGACGTGCCTCGGTGTGACCTTCGCCGGTGCGCTCTTGGCGACGGGCGCCGACGCGGAAGCTTCCGGAGCCGCCGAAGCGGAGGCTGCGGCCGACGGCGCGGGCTCGACGGGTTCAACGCCGACGGGTTCTGTCGGTGCCCCGCTCGTTACTGCCGGCGCCGCTGCTGCACTCGGTGCGCTCACGGGCGGCGCCTGGGTCGCTCTTCAACCCAGGTAGACGAGCGTGCCCGCGATGGCGAGCGCGATGACGCCTCCAGCGATTGCCAGTCCTACCACTCCCCCTTTGCGGGTCGGCGGCGCAGTGCTGCCCCATTGGGCTGTCGTCGCGTCCCGCGCGGCATAGGCTTCCGACGAAGGCGCCAGGTCCAGCACGCCGGTGGACAGGCCTGCGGCCGTGAGCACGTTGGAGATACGCTCCACCGACAGGCGCGAGCTCTTCGGAGCGAACTGCGCCAGGGCGACGGCGAGCTCGGCGACGTTCTGGTAGCGACGGGCGGGGTCCTTTTCCACGCACTTGAGGATGATGGCCTCGAAGCCTTCCGGCGCGTCGGGGCGGTAGTTGCGGAGCTGGGGCGGCGGCCGCTGCAGGACCTTGGTCAAGAGCTCGGGCATCGTCTCCCCGTTGAACGGCGGGGTGCCCGTGACCAGCTCGTACAGGATGATGCCGAGCGCCCAGAGCCCGGAATCACCGACCAAGGCTATCGGCCAGTGGCCCGGGAGTCAATCCAGTGGCCCTGGCTCGCCGGACCATCCCGCCGATCTTTCGCCTCCGACGTAGTCGAGCGGTCTCGAGCGCTCTACATGTACCAGCCCAGCGCATCAGTAGTACGCTGGCGTGCTGGCCGCCGATCCGTCCCGATGCAGCTATGGACGTTCCACGTCAGAACGCGCAAGCGCGCGCGGCTCACGGGCCACCAGCGAGCGGCCAGCACAGCGAGAACGTCGAACCACTGCCGGGTTCCACGTGGAGCTCTACCCACGCGCGGTGCTCGCGCGCGATGCCGAAAGCAACGGCGTACAGCATCGACAGCGCACGCTCTTCCGGTGTGCCCGCTTCAGCGCCGAGCCACGGCTCGTACACCTGCTCGTAGTCGGGTTCGGGCAGCGCTACTCCATGCAGCGTCACGTCGAAGCGGGCGAAGCGACCGGCCATGACACGCCCGCGCTCGCGCGCCGGCGGCTCCAGATCGGCCTGGGCCAGGCAGAGCGTGACGCGCCCATCGCGCTCGACCGCCGTCATCGCGAAACCCAGGAGGTTGACCAGCACCTGCTCGATCCGCGGACCGTTCACCAGCGCGCTCGTCTCGTCCACCGCTCCCAGCTCCAGCCGTACACCGCGTGCCTGCGCGATCGGGCCGAGCAGCGTCACGACGCCCCGGGCTAACGATGAGAGATCCGTCGGCACCGGACCCGGCCAACCTTCTCGGCAGAAGGCCAGCACGCGGTTCAATATCCCGGTGATGGAACGGACCTGCTCGCCGATGATGCGCGCATTGTCGACGAGCTGCTCCTGGCTCACGTCGCGCATCCCCATCATCGCCGCGCGACCCGAGATCACGTTCAGCGGTGTGCCGAGCGCGTGCGAGAGCGTGGAGACGACCCGGCCGATCGCCGCGCGACGCTCCTCGCCACGCATGCGGTCGAGCTCCAGCGCGGGGTCGGGCTCTTCCTTCGCCCCCGCGGGGGAAGAGGTCGGCGCGTCGCGTCCGTAGTAGGGGCGTCCAGGCATCGGCTTGTCCTGCCGGGATAGGGTGCCCTGGGGCCTCGCGCAACCCGGACACCAGAGAAAATCTGGCCGGGCCACCTTGCCGCGGACGCCGGACGACGTTACCGAAGTGGGGGTAGTTTGTGCTGGAAGAACGTCCGTCGTCGACTTCGGGTCCGCCTTCGCGTTTCCGGAGCGCGTGGCCACCCGCCATCGTGCTGCTGGTCGGACTTGTCGTGACCGGCAGCGCCACAGCGCTTGTGGCCCGCACGGCCGTGGATCGGGATCGAGCGCGCTTCAGCGACTCCGTGACCGCCACCCAGGACGCGATCCAGGAGCGCATGAAGACGTATCTGGACGCGCTGCAGGCGAGCGCCGGGCTGTTCGCCGCCGGTCCCGTTTCGCGCCCCGGGTTCCACACCTTCGTCGAGCACCTGAAGCTCTCCAGCCGCTTCCCCGGAAACCGCGGTATCGGCTGGAGCCCGACGGTTCCCGCCGCCCAGCAGGGCGATTTCGTCCTCAACGTGCGCCAGAGCGGGCGACCGGATTTCCGTTTGTTCCCGACCAGCGGTCATCCCGTCCGGCAACCCGTGCTGCTCATCGAGCCGCTCGATCACGGCAACAAGGACTCGCTCGGCTACGACATGGCGAGCGAGCCGCGGCGGCGAGCGGCGATGCAGCGGGCGCGCGACACCGGCAAGTCCGCGGCCACGGCCGAGGTCTCGCTGGAAGAACAGGGAAGCGAGAGCACGGAGCCCGGCTTTCTCGTCTTCACTCCCGTGTACGGGTCCGCCGGCGTGCCTGCCACGGTCGAGCTCCGTCGCAAGCAGCTGAAGGGCTTCGTCTACAGTCCGTTCCGCGTGCGCGACCTGCTGCGGGGGATTTTCTCCGAACGATCGGCAGGACAGCTCGCCTTCAACGTGTACGACGGGACGCACGCCGCGCCCGACACGCTGTTGTTCAGCGCAGGTCAGAACGTGCGCCAGGACAACCCCTACATGCGGGGCCCACGCCGGATCCAGGTGGCGGGGCGGAGCTGGACGCTCGACTTCGCGTCGACTCCGCGCTTCGACGCCGCATCTCAGCGCGGCAACCCGCCGCTGGTGCTGCTGGCCGGGCTCCTGGTCACGCTGCTCATCACCGCGGTCACCTGGTTCGAAACCCGCGCTCGCGCAGAAGCCGAACGGGCCAAGGCGGAGGCGGAAAAGTCCCGTGAGGCCCTGCGGCGCGCCAACCAGGCCAAGGACGAGTTCATCGCGATGCTCGGGCACGAGTTGCGCAACCCGGTCGGCGCGCTGGTCAACGTTATCCGTGTGATGCGCCTCGGCAAGATGGACAGGCCCACGTTGAACCGCTACCTCGACGTGGCCGCGCGCCAGGTCAGGCTGCAGACGCGCCTGGTGGACGACCTGCTCGACGTGTCGCGCTTCAGCACGGGCAACGTGCGGCTGCAGCGGCAGCCGGTGGATCTCGCGGAGGTCGCGCGGCGGGCGCTGGGCGACATGGCAGCCCGTGCCGAGGAGCACGAGCAGGACCTCGCTCTGGAAGTTCCGGACGAACCTGTCGTGGTGGACGGCGATCTGGTGCGGCTCGAGCAGGTGATCGCCAACCTGCTCAGCAACGCCATCAAGTACACCCCCGCCGGCGGGAAGATCCGGCTCGTCGTCAAGCTGGATCCTTCGGTCGGCGAGCCGCCGGGCGAAGCGGTCGTGCGCGTGATCGACACGGGCATCGGCATCGCCCCCGGACAGCTCGAGGGTATTTTCGAGCTCTTCGCGCAGACCGACAAGGCCAAGACCCGCGCACAGGGCGGTCTGGGGATAGGGCTGACGCTGGCCAAGCGGCTGATCGAGCTGCACGGTGGACTCATCGCGGCGAGCAGCCCGGGCGAGAACCAGGGCAGCGAGTTCTCGGTGCACCTGCCGGCGATCGATGCAAAGCCGGTATCCCTCGACACCCCTTCATCGCTGCCGGCAACCGCGCTTGTGGGTGGCGAGGGGGAGCAGAAGCGGCTCAGGATCCTGATCGTCGAGGACAACGCCGACGCGCGCGACATGCTCCGCGACCTGCTCACGCTGCTGGGTCACGACGTCATGGTTGCCGAGGATGGTCGCGTCGGCATCGAGAAGGCGCTCCACCTGCACCCCGACATTGCGTTGATCGATCTCGGCTTACCGGTGGTCAGCGGTTTCGAGGTGGCCGAACGCGTGCGGGCGGATCGGGAGGCGTCCGGCATCCGGCTCATCGCGCTCACGGGCTACGGGCAACCCGAGGACCGCCGCCGCGCCCTCGAGGCCGGCTTCGACGAGCACATGGTGAAGCCGCTGGATCTCGACGGGTTGGGGAGGGTGCTCTCCAGCGTGGAGTGACGGGCCCGACAGCCACGGCTCTGGCCCTCGACCGGGCACGGCGCTTGCTACCGTGGGCAACCGAGAGTATCCCGACCTGGACGGGGCGGCCCCGGAGGGTGGAGGATGCGCACCCGGATTCGCGTGGTTACGTGACAATCGAGGCCGACGCGCCCGGTCCCCGTTGCCCTCACAGCCGCTTCCCCCCCAATCCCCAACACGAACTACAGAGGCGAGACGCATGAACAGCCGAGTCCTGATCATCGATGATGACCAGAGCATGTGCGAGCTCATCGACGAGTCACTTTCGCGCAAGGGCTTCGAGACCGAATGGCGGACTTCCGCCGACGAGGGCTTCCGCCTTCTGGACGGGCACGAGTTCGATGCAGTGCTCACGGACCTGAACATGCGGGACATGAACGGGCTCGAGCTGTGCGAGCGCATCGTCTCGAGCCGTCCCGACCTCCCGGTCGTCGTCGTGACCGCGTTCGGCAGTATGGAGACGGCCGTCGGCGCCATCCGCGCCGGCGCGTACGACTTCATCACCAAGCCCGTGGAGATGGACGCCCTGGCGCTGGTGGTGGAACGCGCCGTGCAACATCGCTCGCTCAAGGAAGAGGTCAAGCGGCTGCGCGAGGCGGTGGACGCGACCCGCCAGTTCGGCGACATGATCGGCAGCAGCACCGCGATGCGGAAGGTCAACGAGCTCGTTACGCGCGTTGCCGACAGCGACGCCAACGTGCTCATCACGGGCGAAAGCGGAACGGGCAAGGAGCTCGTCGCGAAGGCGCTGCACGCGCGCAGCGCACGCAGCAGCGGGCCTTTCGTTGCCGTCAACTGCGCCGCAGTGCCGGAAACACTACTGGAAAGCGAGCTTTTCGGTCACGCCAAGGGCGCGTTCACCGACGCGCGCCAGTCGCGCACTGGCCTGTTCGTCCAGGCCAGCGGCGGTACGCTGTTCCTCGACGAGGTGGCCGAGCTGCCACTCGGAATGCAGCCCAAGCTCTTGCGCTCGCTGCAGGAGCGGAAGGTGCGGCCCGTCGGCGGCAACAGCGAGGTGCCATTCGACGCACGGCTGGTGACGGCTACCAATCGCGATCTCGAAACCGAGGTGTCCGAGAAGAAGTTCCGCGAGGACCTGTACTACCGGATCAACGTCGTCCGCGTGGAGGTGCCGCCGCTCCGGGCCCGGGGCAACGACGTGCTGCTGCTCGCCCAGCACTTCATCGAGCGCGCGGCGTCGCGTGCGAACAAGAACGTCGTCGGTCTGGTCAGTGCCGCGGCCGAGAAGCTGCTCGGCTACGAGTGGCCGGGCAACGTGCGCGAGCTGGAGAACTGCATGGAGCGCGCCGTGGCCCTCACGCGCTTCGACCAGATCACGGTCGAGGATCTGCCGGAGAAGATCCGGGACTACCAGAGCTCGCACATGGTGGTCGCCAGCGACGACCCGAGCGACCTGTTGAACATGAACGAGGTCGAGCGGCGCTACATCCAGCGCGTGCTCAAGGCCGTCGCGGGCAACAAGACCCAGGCGGCGAAGCTCCTCGGCTTCGACCGCAGGACGCTCTACCGCAAGCTCGACCGCTACGGATTGTCGTGAGCGTGGCAAAATGCTACACCTATTGAGACAATTTGCTACGCCGCTAGAAGCCTGAGAGACAGGATCGCCACGGAATACGTGGCATTTTTCCACGCCCGGAGGCGGTCCGACCCCGGATCCGCCTGAACCGCCGCCAACGCGCAGTTCAGCGTCCTGGAAGCGGCGTCGACAGCCCCTCCGCGCAGTCGCTGCGTGGAATCCTGCCACGCTGCGCGCTCGCTCCGACGCGGCCCCGGGGCTCCAGGTGGTCGCCATGCGCGCGAAAACGCAGCACTGTGGCCGGCCCGGCGCTCCCGGGTCCCGGGTTGGTACGGAGACTGCAATGCCCAGGCTCCGGGGACGCCATCGGGTGCCCCACGGACCTCCACCACGGCAAGAGGAGCAGACAGTCGATGAGAGTCGCCATCAGGATGCGCGAGCGGCCCGGCAACCCCGCGACGCGCGCTCCCCAGGTCGAGCCGCCCGAGTGCTTCGCCGAATTCGAAGTCCCCGATGAACCGGCCCGAGCCTGTACGGACGATTCCGGAAACGAGGAGGACGACACCGTCCAGGTGACCGTCCTGCTCCGCGGCCGTCGGACAGAGCTGGAAAACCCGGCGCTGGCGCTGGCCCAGCTGGCGATGCGCACGCTCCAGACGACCGGCGGGGACAGCGGAAACGACAACGCCCGGGACCAGGGCGTGGTGATCGACTCCGTGGGGGTCGCAGTCGAACCGGCCTGGGCGCGCTAGAGCTGGTTGACAGCAGCTCCGGGCTCACGAACAAGTGAGCCGATGCTTCACCCGGTGCGGGGCGGCCTAGCCGCCGCCGCGTTCTCGAGCCTTCTTTCGGCCGGCTTCACGGCCCGCGCGGAGCCACCGCGCGCGGCGCCGACCGCGCGCGACACCGCCCGCTTCAAGGCCGATCCGGTCACCGACATCGCCACCCTCGGCATCAGCCTCGGATTCGGCGCGCTCTCCCAGGCGGTCATCTCGACGGGAGAGCTCGATCCGCAGCCGCCAGGCAGCACCGATCGCCTGCTGTCGTTCGACCGCGTGGCGGTCACACAGTCGGCGGATCCGCACGCCTCGACGATTTCCGGGATCGGCGTGGGTGTCGCCGGCGCCTATGCGCTGGGGGACACGATCTTCACCGGCTTCTCCGACAGCCGCGAAGCCGCGCTGCTCGACGGGCTCCTGTACGCGGAGAGCGCGGGCATCAGCTTCGCGACCGCCAATCTGGTCAAGATCGCGGTCCGCCGGCCACGGCCCAGGACCTACCGCGAGCGCGATCAGCTCGCCGCACAGGGAAAACCCTATCCGACCAACCCCGGCACGGACAGCTCGCTCTCGTTCTTCTCGGGGCACACGGCAGAGACGGCCGCGCTGTCCGCCACGGCAACGTACCTGGCGTTCGCGCGTTCCCGCACCAGCACGCGCGGCTGGATCACGCTGTTCGCGGGGACGCTGTTGACGGGCTTCGTCGGCTACGAGCGCGTCCGCGCGGCAGCCCATTTCCCCACCGACGTACTCGCCGGAGCCGCGGTAGGCGGCGGCATCGGCACGCTGGTTCCTGCGCTGCACCAACAGCGCACGGGGCGAGCTCCGGTCTGGATCGGCGTCGTACGGCCGGGCAGCGGCACCGGGCTCGCGCTGACCGGTCTGTTCTAGGCCGGGCCCGGCTCTACCAGCCGAGCCGGACGGCGCCGATCAACAGGCCGACGAGCGCCGCTCCGATCAGCGCCATCCAGAGCGCGCTCTTGATGAAGAACGGGTAGATCACAAGCACGATGCCGATGGCGAGGTGCGGTACGCGCGCCTGCTTCTTCCCATACACGAACAACACGAACCCCACCGAGCTGACCAGCAGCGACATGAGGAGCGTGGCCGGGTTGAAGCTCATGTCGTCCAGCCTGCCATGGATTCCACATCGGCTCGAACGCTCAGTCGGTCAGGGCTGTTCCCCAGCCGGCCACCTGGACACGCGCGCAGGATCGACGCAACCGGTGCCGCTCTCGCATGCCGGGGCGGCGACGCCGCGGCCCCTCACCGAAGTCGGCAAGACCTGCGCCGGCAGCCCTCCACGCGCAAGCGCTGCGACCCGCCCGGCGCGGAGGCTTCCGGAGCACGCCCCATCCTGCCTCGAGCACGCCACCTTCCCCCAGGCACGAAAACTGCGTTGCAGCCTTTCCGGATGGTCGCGGCAATCCATCGCAAGCTCCTGCGCGACCTGGCGCTGCTCAGGGGCCAGGTCATCACGATCGCGCTGATCGTGGCATCCGGAGTTGCCAGCTACGTCGCCTTGCAGAGTACCTGGACCTCGCTCCAGCTGTCGAAGGTGAGCTACTACCGCGACTATCGCTTCGGCGACGTGTTCGTCCACCTCAAGCGCGCGCCGGAGTCGGTGAGCGAGCGGATCGAGGCGATTCCGGGCGTCGCGCAGGTCTACACGCGGGTGGTCGAGAACGTGCGCCTGCCGCTCGCCGACGAGGAGCAGCCTCCCATCGGACAAATCGTGTCGATCCGGGCGGGCCACGAGGAACCGCTCGATGCCGTCCACCTGCGATCCGGGCGCATGCCCGACCCGGGGCATTCCGACGAGGTCCTGCTGCTCGAGAAGTTCGCGAAGAACCACCACCTCGCCCCGGGCGACCCGCTTCCGGTGGTGATCAACGGCACACTGCGCAAGCTCCGGATCGTGGGAACCGCGGCGTCTCCCGAGTTCATCTACTACATGCCCCCGTCGGGCCTCAGCATGGACGAGTCGCGGTTCGCGGCGATCTGGATGGACAGGAAGGCCGTCTCGCCGGCATTCCAGATGGAAGGAGCCTTCAACGACGTGGTGCTGCGTCTGCAACGGGGCGCGTCCCGCCCCGAGGTGCTCGACAGGCTGGACCGCCTGCTCGAGCCGTACGGCACGTTCGGCGCCATCGGTCGCGACAAGCAGATGTCCGAGTACATCCTCAACGCCGAGATGCAGCAGCTCGAGAACATGGCTACGGTGGTCCCGCTCATCTTTCTCGGTGTTGCCGCTTTCGTCCTGAACGTGGTGCTGGCCCGCCTGGTACATCTGCAGCGCAGCCAGATCGCGTCGCTCAAGGCCCTCGGCTACTCGAACGCGGCCGTGGGGCTGCACTACCTATTGATGGTGAGCGTGATCGTGCTGTTCGGCTCGGCACTCGGGATCGCGCTCGGGGCCTGGCTAGGCACGCTATTGACCGGGCTGTACGCGTCGATCTTCGGATTCCCGGTGCTCAGCTACCGGCTCGAAACCCACACGGCCGCGGCCGCCGCCCTCATCAGCCTCGCGGCGGGCGTGGTCGGGGCGATGGCCTCCGTGCACCATGTCGCCTCCCTGCCGCCTGCCGAAGCCATGCAGCCTCCGCCTCCGGGCATCTACCACCGCACGCTGCTCGAGCGGATGGGGTTGCACCGGCTGGTAGGGCCGACCGAACGCATGATCCTGCGCGAGATCGAGCGCCGCCCACTACGCACGCTCTTGTCGGCACTCGGCATCGCCATGGCCGTGGGCATCCTCGTGGTCGGCCGCTTCAAAGTCGACGCGGTCGACTACCTGCTGGACGTCCAGTTCCGGCACGCCATGCGCGACAACCTCTCCGCCGATTTCACCGACCCGGTACCCCAGCGCGTCGTACACGAGATCGCCAAACTGCCGGGCGTGGAGCGCGCCGAGGGCCTGCGCTCGGTTCCCGTGCGGATCCGCGCCGGACACCTGGCGCGCGACGCGGTCGTCAACGGCTATCCGGACGGAATGCAGCTCCGGCGCGTGCTCGACAGCCACGGTCGGGTCGCGCCGCTGCCGGCGGACGGCGTGCTGCTCACGAAGAAGCTCGGCGAGCTGCTCGGGGTCCACGCGGGCGACACCGTCACCATCGAGAAGCGCGAGGGCAACCGCGAGCACTATCGCGTGCACGTCAGCGGCCTGGTCGACGAGATGTTCGGCCTGCAGGCACACATGCGCCTCTCCGCGCTCTCGCGGCTGTTCGACGAAGAACCGGCCGTCTCCAGCGTGGCGCTCTCCGTCGACCCGTCGCGCCTCGAGAACGTCGAGGAACGCCTGCAGCAGATGCCGCGTGTCGCCAGCGTCAACAGCAAGGCAGCCGTGGTCGAGCACATCCAGGAGCAGATGGACGAGACCGTCGTCTTCACGACGCTGATCCTGACGCTGTTCGCCGCGACCATCGCGGTGGGCGTCGTGTACAACAACGCGCGCATCGCCGTGTCCATGCGCAGCCGCGATCTGGCCAGCCTGCGGGTTCTGGGTTTCACGCGAGCGGAGATCTCCGCCATCCTGCTCGGCGAAATGGCAGTGCAGGTCGTGCTGGCTATTCCGATCGGGCTGTTGGTGGGGACGTGGTTGTCACACGGCATCGCGAGCACGGTCGACCCCGAACGCTTCCGCCTTCCGGTCGTGATTTCGCTCAAGACCTATGCGAGCGCCATCCTGGTCACGTTCGTCGCGGCGCTGGGAAGCGCACTGCTGGTGCGCCGGCACCTCGACCAACTGGATCTGATCGGCGTGCTCAAGACGCGCGAATAGTAATCAGGAAATCCGGCTGTGTAGGATCGGAGCGACGGCGCACGCGGTCCGGGGCGTGGCTGCGCGAGCTCAGCGCCCGCGCTTTTCGGCGAGCCGCTCCAGGGCGGTAATGTCCCGTGCCGCACCGGTCGCGGCGCTGGTCGTCATCAGCGCGTAGGCGCGGAGTGCCGGCGACACGACGCGATCACGGACGGGCTTCCAGGCGCGGTCGCCGCTCGCATCCATCGCCTGGCGCCGGCGCCCGAGCTCCGCGTCGTCGACCAGCACGTCGATGCGACGCCCGGGGATGTCGATGCGGACGCGATCCCCTTCCTCGACCAGTCCGATGTTCCCGCCTTCCCGCGCCTCCGGCGACACGTGCCCGATGCTGAGGCCGGAGGTGCCGCCGCTGAAGCGACCGTCGGTGACGAGCGCGCACGCCTTGCCGAGCCCTTTCCCCTTGAGGAACGAGGTGGGGTACAGCATCTCCTGCATGCCGGGGCCGCCCTTCGGCCCCTCGTAGACGATGAACACCACGTCGCCGGGCTGGATGCGATCGGCGAGGATCGCGTCGCAGGCCGCTTCCTGCGAAACGAAGACCCGCGCCGGCCCTTCAAAGCGCCAGACGCTCTCGTCCACCCCGGCCGTCTTCACGATGCTGCCATCGACCGCGATGTTCCCGTACAGGACGGCCAGCCCGCCCTCGGCGCTGTAGGCGTGCGCCACGCTGCGCACCGCGCCGCCCTCGCGATCGAGATCCGGCTCGGGGAAGTACTTGTCCTGCGAGAAGGCGATCTGCGTCGGCACTCCGCCGGGCGCGGCCAGCGCACGCTTCTTCGCCGCTTCGGCCGCCGTGTCGCGACGGATGTCGTGCTCGTCGATGGCCTCGCCCATCGTCCGCGCGTGCACCGTCCCCACCTCGCGGTGGATCAGGCCGGCGCGATCCAGCTCGCCCAGGATCGTGAAGATCCCGCCGGCACGCTGCACGTCCTCCACGTGGTAGCTCGACGACGGCGCAACCTTGCAGATGTTCGGGATCCTGCGTGAGAGCGCGTCGATGTGCTCCATCCTGAAGTCGACGCCCGCCTCGCGGGCGATCGCGAGGATGTGCAGCACGGTGTTCGTCGAGCCGCCCATGGCAATGTCGAGCGCCATGGCGTTCTCGAAAGCCTGGAAACCGGCGATGCTGCGCGGCAAGGCCGAAACGTCGTTCTGGAGGTAGCGGCGCTTGGCCATCTCCACGATGCGGCGCCCGGCCTGCTCGAACAGCTCCCAGCGCTGGGCGTGCGTCGCGAGCAGCGTGCCGTTGCCGGGCAGGGCAAGCCCCAGCGCCTCGTTCAGGCAGTTCATGCTGTTGGCGGTGAACATGCCCGAGCAGGAGCCGCAGGTCGGGCACGCCGAACGCTCGACGCGCGCGAGCTCCTCGTCGCTCACGCTGTCGTCGCTCGACGCGATCATCGAATCGATCAAGTCCAGCTTGCGCGTCAGGAGCTTGCCCTCGCGGTCGTGCGTGCCGGCCAGCTTGCCCGCCTCCATGGGCCCGCCCGAGACGAAGATAGTCGGGATGTCGAGGCGCATCGCTGCGATCAACATGCCCGGTGTGATCTTGTCGCAGTTGGAAATGCACACCAGCGCGTCCGCGCAGTGGGCATTGACCATGTACTCGACGCTATCGGCGATCAGGTCGCGGCTCGGCAGGGAATAGAGCATTCCGCCGTGGCCCATGGCGATGCCGTCGTCGATCGCGATCGTGTTGAACTCGACGCCCCAGCCGCCGGCCTCGTCGATGACCTTCTTCACGCGTTGACCGACATCGTGCAGGTGCACGTGACCGGGGACGAACTGCGTGAAGCTGTTGGCGATCGCGACGATGGGCTTTTCGAAATCGGCGTCTTTCATCCCGGTCGCGCGCCACAGCGCGCGCGCGCCGGCCATGTTGCGACCGTGGGTCGAGGTGCGGCTGCGGTATCCGGACATGCGCGTAGGCTAGCGCACCCGCTGTGCCGGTGCCGCCCCCCCGCTTCAGGCGACGCTGATCTCGATCCAGGTCGTTCGCGTCGCCCCGGGTTCCTGCACGAGCAGCCCTTCGCCCGTGTTGAGCGCGTTGCCGGGGGAGGTCCACGGTTCCAGACACACGAAGTCGCGGCCGCGGACCGTCCAGATCACCCAGCGCTGGTAGTCCTGGCTGGCCCGGATGCGCACGTTGCCCCCGGGTCGTTCCAGCGCGCTGTCGCTGCGCCCGTGATCCAACAGGTGCAGGTCCACTTCCTCTGCTGACAGATCGATGCTGCCCAGCCGGACTTCGGCCTTCCTCACGTTGTCCCAGGCGCGGGTGGCGCGCGTGTCGATGCGCGTCTTCGCCTTGTCGGCCTGGGGCACGCGGAAGTACGGGTGGAACCCCAGGCCGAACGGCATCGGGAACTGACCCGGATTGTGCAGCCGCTGCTCGATGTGGAGCGCGCGACCAGCCAGGGAGATCCTGTGCTCCAGCTCGAACTCCCACGGCCATGTCGCGTGCGTGTCCGCGTCCGACAAGAGCCTGAGCGTGCACACCGCGGCGTCGTCCGTAGTTGTGCGGGCGACGCGCCACGGCATGTTGCGGGCGAAGCCGTGTTGCTTCAGATGCCCCGAGTGTCCGAGGTACGACCAGGCGTCGCCCTCGAGCTTGCCGGGCGTCGGGAACAGCACCGGGATGCCGCCGCGCACGTTCTTCGACGGGTCGCGGAGCGTGGATTCGTCGAGGAACAGCACGTCGTCGTCGCCGACACGGAAGCGCGTGACCAGCCCGCCCCGGGAGGGGGCGACCACGACGCGCGAGCCAGCATCGGTATCCTCGAGCTCTAGTGATTCCAGCGTGTCGTCCAGCTTGTCGACGCGGAACATGTCCCGAGCATAATCGACCGAGCGCTAGGGCGAAAGTCGCCGCGCGAGGTGCTCCAGCGCCAGCGGATAGCGGTATTCGATGGCGCTGTGCGTCGCGTCGAAGAGCTCGAAGGCGACCTCGGGAACACCGGCTTTCTCCAGGGCCCGGCGAAACGCCTCCGCACCGAGATCGAGGAAGAATTGATCTTTGTTACCTGCGTCGATGTACACCGTCACCAGGGAGCGCAGCGCCTCCGCGTAGCGCGGCGCCATGCGCACCGGATCCCAGGCCAGCCAGCGCTCCCAGATTGCGTCGTCCAGCTCCCCGGTTGACGGATCGAAGGGCAGCCGCACGCTGCCGTCCTCGTCCGCCGAGTAGCAGGCCGCCATGCACCAGGTATTCAGAAGCACAGCGTCGCTCTCCCGTGACAGCGCCGGGCGCGACCGGAAGTCCTTCCAGAAACTGTCGAACGACCCCTCGTATTCGTCCCTGAGCGCGCGCACCGCCTGACGGAAGTCCGGCAGATAACAGGTCTCGAACAGCGCGTCGCCAGCGTGCGTAGCCAGACCGCCCCACAGATCGGGGCGCAGCATTGGCGTGACCATCGCGCCGTAGCCACCGCTCGACTTGCCGGCGATGCCGCGGTGCCTGCGCTCGACCAGCGTGCGGTAGTGCTCGTCCACCCACGGCACGATCTCGTCGCACAGATAGCTGTGGTAGCGACCGGTGCCCGGCGAGTCGATGAACTGGCTGCCCCCGATGCTGGTCCAGCAATCGACCCACACCACGATGCAGGGTGGCACGTCCTGTCGCGAGAACAGCTCGTCCACCAGCTCGGGGACGTTCTTGCGGAAGGGCGCGCGGTTTTCCCACATGTCGAGCTGCCCGGTCAGCCCCTGGATCTGGTAGAGCGTCGGGTAGCGCTGTTCGGGATGCTCATCGTAGCCGGGCGGCAGATACACCCAGATCGGGCGCTCGTGGGGATCTCCGAGCGGGTTATCCGCGAGCAGCCTGCTCTGCAGCAGGGTTTCGTCGAAGCGTCCGTTCTTGTCGGTCGACCAGGGCCTCATGCGGCGAGGCTATCACCGCAGACGCGGGAAGAGCAGCGCCTGCGGTCGAACGAGCAGCGATCGCCCGCACGATGCGCTCGGCGTCGCGCCCGACGCCTTGGACCATGCGGTCAGTCTAGCGCCATCCGGCGGCGCGTCACCAGGGCAGCCAACCGATGCCGCAGATGACAGCACCGATACAGGGAGCGAGGCCGAGCGCCGAGCCGAGCAGGTAGTCCCGCGTGCGGATGCTGGTGAAGGCCAGCGCGTAGTCGAGAGGCGGCGAGAGCCACAGGATCAGGCGCAGGATCATCACACTGCGGATGGGATGCGTCTCGACCCCGTCCAGCAGACGCCGGAGAAAGCGCCAGCGCGGCTGCCAGGTGCGTTCGCGCTGGGAACGGATGCCGCGGACCAGCAGGAACGGCGCCGTGATGGCGACCATCGCCCCACCGTAGCTCAGGAAAAATCCCCCCACCGCGCCGAATGCCGCGCGCGCCACGAACACGAACAGCATTCCCGGCAGATGCAGCAGCTCACCCAGGGTGAACGCCAGCACGAACGCGGGACCGGACCAGGGGCCCCAGGAGCGGACCCAGCCGCCGATCGCTGCCTGGGTCAGATGCCCGGTGCGCCCGAGCCAGATGCCGCCACCGACACACGCGGCCAGCACCAGCACCAGCAGGATGCGCCGTACGCGTGCCAGCGCGACGCTTCGCGCGTCGACAGCAGCGGTCGCGACGGCATCGGGCATCCTCCTCGGGAATTGGTCCAGGAAAGGGGGTCTGTCAAGTCCGGCGCGCCTGGCGCGGCTCGCGCCGCTCTCCCGCCTCGGCCTTCCAGCAGCGCTTCGCGCGAGCGTTGTGCCGGCCGGCCACGCTGGCTACGCTGGAGGCGCATGACGCAAGGCAACGGACTCGGGGGCAACGGCGCCGGAACGCGGGAAGATCACGCGGCTCGGGAGGCAGCGGCGACTGCCGCGCCTGAGGCCGTTCCGCCGGCGGAGCAGCGCCGCATCCTGCGCCTTCTGGCGCGGCTGACGGCCAACGTCAGAAAAAGACAGCTCGCCCGGCTTCGCAAGTCGCGCGAGGCCGTCTTCAGCAAGGCCCGCGAGATCCCGGACCGCATGCAGCAGCTCACGAACCAGGTGCGGCTGATGCTCGATCTTGTCGACGACTACACGTCGGGCCGCTACCGCAAGGTGCGCTGGTACTCGCTGGCGATCGCCGTAGCCGCAGCGCTGTATTTCATCAGCCCGTCGGATCTCATTCCCGATGCGCTGCCCGGTATCGGACAGCTCGACGACCTCCTGATCATGGCGTTCGCCCTTCGCCTGCTCAAAGCGGACCTGTCCTCCTACGCTCGCTACAAGGGGCTCGACCCGGCCGACTATTTCTGACCCCGGGTCGTCACTGCGTCGAGACGCGGACACGTTCGGGCCCGGCGTCGACTTCCTCGATCCGCGCGCGCCTCCTGCACAAGCAACATCTCCAGAGGCGAGCTCGGCTCGCCACGCGCATCCACGTCGTCCGAGCCGGACGACACGGCGGAGTGACAATATCTGCGCAGTCGGGCCCCGGAAGATTCGGTGATTCCAGTCTGCCTACACTTCGAGTCGATCTCCGGCCTTCGACACCCAGCGGTAGAGCACCGGCAGGAGGAAGATCGAGAGCGCGATGCGCGAAAGCAACCCGCCCACGACGACCTGCGCGAACGGCCGCTGGCTGTCGCTGCCGATCGCGTGGGAGAACGCCGCCGGCATCAAGCCCACGCACGCCACCAGGGCGGTCATCAGGATGGGCCGCAGCCGCACGATCGCACTCTCGCGCGTGGCTTCATCGATGGACAGGCCCTCACGCCTGAGCTTGTTGGCGTGACTGATGAAGATGACACCTGTCTGCACCGATATGCCGAACAGCGCGAGAAAGCCCAGAGCCGAGCTGACGCTGAGATTCGTGCGCAGCATCCACAGCGCAAGTAGCCCGCCCTCAGGCATCGTCAGGACGACGCCGAGCGCCAGCATCAGCGGGTACTTCAGGTTCCCGTACAGCCCGAATATGATGAAGAAGATGAGCAGGATCGTCAGCGGGATGATGACCATCGTCTCCTTCTTCGCGTGGAGCAAATCCGTGTATTCGCCGCCCCAGTTCACCTCGTAGCCAACAGGCACGTGGACGTTCGCCTTGACGGCCCGGCGTGCCGCCGCGACGGCCGAGCCGAGGTCGCGCCCCTCCACCGAGTACTGCACGCCGATGTAGCGTGAGCCCTTCTCGCGGTAGATGAACGACGCCCCCTGGCCGACTTTCAAGGTGGCGAACGTCGACAGCGGCAAGCGCTGGCCGCTCGGCGTCGTGACGAGCAACCGTCCGATGGCCCCGGGGTTATCGCGGTAGCGCTTGTTCATGCGGACGACGAGGTCGAACTCCCGCTCGCCCTGGATCACCTGCGTCGCCGGCACACCGCCCACGGCGGATTCGATCAGATTGTTGATGGTTGCGACGTCGATGCCGTAGCGCGCCACCTTCTTCCGATCGACCTTCACGTCCAGGCTGGGCTGGCCCAGCTCGCGCACCACGGTCACGTGCTTGATGCCCGGGACCTTCGTGATGGTGCGCTTGACCTGCACAGCCATCTTCTCCAGCTTGTGGAGATCTGGGCCGTACACCTTGACAGCCAGTGCGCTCTTCAAACCGGTGGACGCCTCGTCGACGGCGTCCTCGGCGGGCTGCGTGTAGTTGAAGATGATCCCCGGAAACGCCTCCAACTTCTTGTTGATGGCCGCGATCAGCTGCTTCTTGTCGTGGATGCTCCCCTTCCATGAGCCGTACGGCTTGAGCCCGACGTAGAACTCGCAGTTGAAGAAGCCCGTAGGGTCCGTCCCGTCGTCCGGGCGCCCGTGCTCGTTCGCCACGGTCGAGACCTCGGGGAAGCTCATGAGGATCTTCCGCACCTTGGGCGCGATCTTCTTCGCTTCGTTGAAGCTGATGGTGTACGGCATCGTCGCCCGTACCCACAGCGCCCCTTCGTCGAGCTTCGGCATGAATTCCGAGCCGATCGCGAACAGTGTGATCGCCGAGGCGCCGAACGCGATAAGGCACGCGATGACAGTCATCTTCGGACGGGCCAGCGCGCGGTCGAGCGTCTTCACGTACCAGGCCTTGAAGGCGCCATAGATGCGGCCTTCGCGGTCGGTGACGCCTTTCTTCATGAACAGGCCGCACAGGACGGGCAGCAGCGTCAGCGTGAAGAGCAACGTACCGAGCAGCGCGAACACCACCGTGTCCGCCATCGGCGAGAACAGCCGCGCCTCCGGCCCGGTCAACGCGTAGATGGGCAGATAGGCGGCGATGATGACGGCAGTCGAGTAGAAAATGGGCCGGCCGACGTCCTTGGCCGCGCCGAGCACTGCGTCGTGGATTGGCACGCTCAGGTCGCCAGCCGTCCGCGCGCCAAGCTCGCGGAAGATGTTCTCGACCATGATCACCCCGGCATCCACCAGGATCCCGAAGTCGACTGCGCCGAGCGAGAGCAGGTTGACCGGCACGTGTCTGAACCGGAGCAGCAAGAACGCCGTGGCCAGGGCGAGCGGTATCGTCGACGCGACGATCAGGCCGGTACGGAAGCTGTGCAGGAACAGCACCAGGATCAACGTCACCAAGAGGACACCCAGAAGCAGGTTGTGCTCGACGGTGCGGGTCGTCAGCTTGATGAGATCGGTGCGATCGTAGAATGGGTGGATCTTCACGTCGCGCGGAAGAACGTGGTCGTTGAGGTACTTCGTCTTCTTCTGCACGCGCTTGAGCACGGCCTGCGCCGGGTCACCGGTGCGCAGGAAGATCACGCCCTCGACCGCGTCGTCTCGATTCATGTAGCCGAATTGGCCCAGGCGCGGCGCGTGGCCGATGCGCACCTGGCCCACGTCAGCCACGTGGATGGGCACGCCGTTGTGCGTGGCAACAACCACGTTGCGGATGTCCTCGAGGTTCGTCAGACGCCCGAGACCGCGCACGTAGAAGAACTGGCCGCCCTGCTGGTAGAAGCCGCCACCGGCGTTCTGGTTGTTGTTGCCGAGCGTGCCGACCACGTCGTCGACGGTCACGTGGTAGGTGCTGAGCGCGTTCGGGTCGAGGACGACCTGGTACTGGCGCGTGGTCCCGCCGAGCGCGGAGTCGTCGGCGACACCCGGAATGGCCTTGTAGCGCCGGTAGATCGTCCAGTCCTGCAGGACCTTCAGCTCCTGTGGCGAGCGGTCCGGGCTGTCGAGCACGTAGCGGTAGATGAGGCCCGACGGCGAGAAGAGCGGCGTCATCGAAGGCGCTGTGCCGTCCGGCAGCTCCGCGTCGCCCATGCGCTGGAAGATCTGCTCGCGGTTGAAGTAGGGGTCCGTCTTGTAGTCGAAGATCAGGTTTACGTCGGAGAGGCCGTAGAGCGACACGGACCGCTGGACGTGCAGGCCCGGCACTCCGTTGCAGGCGATCTCGAGAGGAATGGTGATCAGCCGCTCCACCTCCTCGGAGGCGTGCCCGGGCCACTGCGTGACCAGCTCGACCTTGGGCGGGGAGAGATCGGGGTAGGCGTCGACCGGTGCCTGGCGGAAGGCCCAGGCTCCCGCCACGAGCGTGGCGAGCGCAGCGGCGATGACCACGAACCTCTGACGGAGCGCAGTCGCGATGAGCTTGTGGATCATGACGCTCTACCGCTCCAGGCTGTCGGCGAACTGTACGAACAACGCGCCGTCGGCGAGCACCTTGTCGCCGTTTTCCAGGCCGCTTTCGACAATGGTCTCGCCGTCGATTTCCGCCCCGAGCTTCACGTGCCTCCGCGCGAACTTCCCCGCGGAGGCCTCGACGTACACGAAGGGCAGGTTTTCCTCGTCGCGCAGGACGGCAGCGTCTGGCACGACCATCGCCGTCATCGACTCGGCCGGAATGATCTCGGCGTCGACGTACATGCCCTGTTTGATCAGGCCGTCCTCGTTGTCCGCGGCGATGCGAACCGGAACCGTCAACGTGTTCGGGTCGATCGACGCCCCGATGTAGGTGACCTTGCCGTCGATGGGCTTCTTCAGCACCGGTGAGCGGATGACCGCACTGTCACCGAGCTGCACGTCGCGGAGGTCCTGCTGGTAGAGCTGCGCGATGACCCAGGCGGCGGTCGGATCGGTGATGGTGAAACACGCCGTGCTTCCCGCCGAAACCGCCTCGCCAACCGAGATGTTGCGCGCCACCACCGTGCCGGAGATGGGCGAGCGCAGCACGGCCCGGCTGCTAGCGCCGCCGGTGATGGCGGCCTGCGAGTTGTCGTTCGCGACCGTCGCCTCGGCGGCCTTCACGTCGAGCTCGGCCTGCTGCAGCTCCTCGAGCGAGATGGCCTTGTGCTCGTACAGGTCCTTGTCGCGGGCGAGGATCACCTTCTTGGTCGCGAGCGCCGAGCGGTCGCGAGCGATGTTGGCGGCCATGTCGGAGGAATCCGGGCTGGCAATCGTGAGCAGCACCTGGCCCGATTTCACATGGTCGCCCTCGTGCACCTTGATCTTCGCGACCTTGCCGCTGACCAGTGGAACCACGCGGCTCGTCTTGAGCTCGTTGAAATTGACCAGCGCGGGCACCGTCACGGGCAGCGTGACGGGCTTCTTCTTGACCGCGACGACCTTCAGGTGGCCGCGCTGCTTTGCGGGCACGGTGAACAGCTGGGCCTTGGATGACGACGACGCCGCGGTGTCATCTCTCGACTGCGAGCAGGCCGGGAGCGAAAGGGCAAAGAGCACGCAGAGCCCGAGGAAGAAACCCGGCCGGCAACCGGCGGCGCGGGTAGGAGCGGCGGCAGGAAACCTTGTCATTGCAGGTCCTCTCCGGAAACGAACTTGATGTTGGCGGCGGCGAGCACGGCGTTCGCCTCGGCGCTGCGATAGGCGCGCTGCACGTCGCGGTAGCTGGATTCGGCGTCCAGGAAGTCGAGCAACGTGCCCCGGCCCTCCTCGTAGGAATGCCGGCTGATGTCGAGCGACTGCTTGGCGGATTTCACGAAGTCGTCGTTGTAGGCGTGCAGGCGCGCCGCGACGGTCCGCCACGCCTGCACGGCACGCGCGGCATCCGCGCGGATCTGCGAGCGCATCGCTTCGAGGGCGAGGCCGCTCTTCGCGTAGTCGGCGCGGGCCTGCCGGACGTTGCCCTGGTTGCGATCGAAGAGCGGAACCGTCGCCGTCAACTGCAGGTCGTAGTTGCCCGCGCTACCGGGGACGTAGTTGTAGTCCGCCAGCACGCCCACATCCGGGATCGGCTGCCGGCGGGCCTGGGAGAGCGCGGATCGCGAGGCGTCCTGCTCGGCACGCAGCGCCTGGTAGTCCGCGCGATTGACGAGCGCACGACGGACGATGCTGCTCACTGCTAGATCGCGCAGCCTCTTCGGCGGCTTGAGGCTGCCGACAACGCGGTAGCCGGGCGCGAGAACACCTTCACCGACCAACCGGGCGAGCTCCTGTCGGTCGTTGACCAGGTTCTGGTTCGCCTCGCGCACGGCGTCATCCACCTGCCGCGCCTGGATGCGGAGCTTCAACACCTCACCGTAGGAGATCTTGCCGTCCTTGTAGCGGAGCTCGTTGATCTGCACGGACTGGCGGAACGTCTGCTGATCCTCCTTTGCGAAATCGAGCAGGGACTGGTCCAGAAGCACGGTGACGAACGCGGCCTCCACGGACAGCGCGAGCTGCCGGCGCGTGGCTACGCGACTCGCCCGGGCCGCGCTGACGCCGGCCTTGGCACTGGCGATGCCCGCGGCGCGCTTGCCGCCGAGCGGAAGCGTCCAGGCGACCCCGAACTGGTTGGGGATCGGCGCCTGGGCCGGGCTGATCTCCGTGCCCATCGCCCCCACGAAGATGTCGGGGTTCGGCAGGACCCGCGCCTGTTCGACGGCGCCTCGCGCGGCCGAAACGTCCTGCTGGGCGGCGCGGCTATCGGGGTTGTGGGAAAGCGCAAGATGGATCGCCTGCGACGCGGTCAGGCGCTTCACGCTGCCCTGCGCTCTGGCCGCTCGGGGCAGCAGCAGGCCAGCGCCGAGCAGGCCCAACGCCGCCAGCGAGCGTGCACACCGCGCACGCGATACGTACGCGCTGGGATACTTCCACATGGTATGAGTTGCTCCTTGAAATACGGGGCTGCGCCGTGCCGGTGGCACGGACAGCTGGGATCGATCTCGTCTGTGCGGCAGCTTCGCGAGAGCGAAGAGGCGCAGGGCAGAACCGGCGGAAGTGGCGCGTGACAGCGCCGCTACGTCACGCCGGCGGACTGATCTTCGAAGCGAAATCGAGATCCGGCCGCGTGGGCAGGAGCGTCGCATCCCGGGCGGGATCCACGACGCCCGTGCTGTCGGGCGCGGGAATGTCGAGGCTGCGCTCGGCTGGCAGGAACGCGAGCCGCTCGTGGACGCGCATCGCGAGCGCGCAGCGGTCGTGCGAGACGACGATCGTTCTGGGCGCGCGGGCGGTCCTCTCCCTGCCCAGGGCAGCGGGCGCCGGGCTCGCGTGAGCGTAAGCCGGGGCGCCCTCCAGGACCTGGATGTCCTCGAGCCCGTGAAGCAGACAGAAGCGGTGCGGAACCAGCTCGAAGTGCAGGACCGCGGACGCCTGTCCGAGGATCAGGACCACGCTGACGAGGCCGCTCAACCAGGCGACAAAGCCGGACCGGGCACGTCGGCCGCGCGGACGCTGGAGGCGGGGGGCCTCGTGCTGCACGCGGGGAGAAAAGCACTGGACCGGCCGGTTGACAAGCGCCTCGGTCGCCGGGAAAGGCGTCCGGCAGAACGGGAAGTGAACCGAACCGGGACGAAACTGGCTCGAACGGGCGTGTCGTCCTGCCTCGACCCGGCGCAGCCGCTTGCGCCGCCAGGCAGGCCTGCGCAACAAGAAAAGAGAATGAGCCCCAGAACCCCGGAACCTGCCAACGGCACGCCCTCCGAGGAGAGCGAGGCCCGCATCGCCGGCCGCCTTGCCCGCATCCAGCGCGTCACATTGTTGGCCGGTCTGGGTCTGGTGCTTCTGGGCTCCGCGCTCGAGTTCATCCATCGCGGGCACATCGGCAGGGCCGCTGTGCCGCTCGGGGACCTGCCCGCTGGTCTTGCTGGGCTGCATGGCAACGCCGTGCTCACGCTGGGGCTTCTGGTGCTGTTGATCGCTCCCGCCACCGGCATCGCCTATCTGATCGGCGCGCTGTTCAAGGCGAACGATCGGCTCCACTCCCTGCTCGCCGCCGTCGTGTTGGCAATCCTGCTCGCCAGCATCCTGTTCAAGGGCGGTCTGTGACCGGCGGACCGCGAACAACCGCGAGGCGCGCAGCGTGAGCCCCGGAGTCGAGCTGGGCGTCCTCCTGGCTTCGATCGTCGCCGGGGTCTTCGGATCCATGCTGGGGCTGGGCGCCGGCGCCTTCTTCGTACCGATCCTGTCCGTCTTCTTCGGCGTGCCGCTCAAGACGGCGGTGGCCGCCAGCGCCATCAGCGTGATCGTCAACTCGACCGGGGGCACGTCCGTCTATCTCAAGAACCGCTTGACCAACGTGCGGCTCGCGCTGGTCATGGAACTGACCACCACGCTGGGCGCGATAGGCGGCGGCGTGATCGTCATCCTGATCGCGCCGACCACGCTGCGCCTGGTGCTGGGCCTCGCGCTGCTGGGCATGAGCGCGGCACTCTTCATGCGCAAGCGCGAAGCGCCTCCCATCACCGACGGCCCCGATCCGCTCAGGCTCGAGCAGACCTATACGGATCCGGCGCGCGGCGAGGACGTGACGTACATCCCGACCCGCATCCTGCCCGGGCTCGGGGCGGCTTCGTTTGCCGGCGTCCTCTCGGGCATGCTCGGCATCGGCGGCGGAGCCATGAAGGTGCCGATCATGACCTCGATCATGAAGGTGCCGCTCAAGGCCACGATCGGCACGAGCATGTACATGGTCGGCATCACTGTCTCGGCCAGCGCCTTCCTCTACTACAACCATGGGCTCATCGACCCGTCCGTCGCGGTGCCGGCGCTGGTGGGCGTCGCGATCGGCTCGCAGGCAGGTTCACGCATCGGGCGCCGTCTGCGCGGGCGGATCCTGACGCGCCTCCTGGTGCTGCTCCTGCTCTACCTGGCGGTCACGTTGCTCTTGCAGTCGTTCGGCATCCACCTGCCGGGCGCGAAGTAGCGCGACCAGCCCCTCACTGGATCCGGTAGAGGTGCACGCCCCAGGCGGCGAAGTCGTCCTCGAATGCGGCGCCGCTGATGGGGATCTGCCGGCTTTCGCCGATCACGACTGCCTGCGCACCGGGGGGCAGGTTCGTCAAGCCGCCGAACGTGGCGTGCGTGGCCGTGCCGCGCATATCGACGGCGAAGATATACGTCGCGCCACCCTGCCGCTTGAGCAACATGTCGACGGGAACGTTCGGGTCCGACAGGACCCATGCTACCAGACGGCGCCCGACGAGACGTGCCGGCGCTCAGTTGTTCTTCGCGCCGCCGTCGATCCATTCCTTGATCAGGTTCTTCTCGCTGCCTGAAAGCGGCGCCAGCTGGAAGGGCATCGTCAAGCCGCAGGGCGGCGAGCTGCCGACCTTCTGGTAGAAGAGGCTCGAGCTCGCCTGGCCCGGCACGACCAGCGTGCCCTGGCCGGCGCACGAGGAGCCCTGGGCGGCCACATTCAGTAGATTCGCGTAGGCCTTGTCCTTGGCGCTCAGGTCCAGCTTGCCGAGCGACACACCCGTGCTTGTCGCGTGGCACGGCAGACACTTCTTGGCGACGACGGCGGAATACACATTGGTCCAGGTCGGCGCCAGGCCGCTCACGTCAGTGCCACTGCTGCTCGAAGAGCAGGCGGCAAGCAGCGTGGTGGCGACGGCGAGCAGAAAGGCAATGCGCATACGCTGACTCCTTGATCAGTCCTGACAACTCGGCAGCTTGGCGATCGAAGCGGGGTAGCCCGTGTCGATCAGCGTACTGGCCTGCTGCTCCTGGCGCTCCCAGAAGCACAGGTTGTGGGCAGTACGCAGGTAGCCGAAGGGGTAGATGGTGAGGTTCTTGTAGTCGTCGACCATGCGGTGCAGATCGAAGCGGTAGCCCTTTTCGCGCCGGGCCACGACCTTGGCGGCCCGGGCGCGCACCACGGCGGCCTGCTTCAAGAGCGTCGCGTGCTGGCTGCCGCCACGGCTCCAGTCGAGCACGGCGCGGTAGAGCAGCACCGCGTGCTCCGCCCTCAGGTGGTCGATCTCGAACCCGTCCGCGAGCTCGCTGCACCAGGGGCGCAGGGCATCGTCGGCCGTGGCACAGACCGCCTGGACGGACTTCGAGAGCGGGGCGATGGCCCGCTTCATATCGTCGAGCGCGTCGACCACGTCGTGCTGGAACTGCTTCTGCGCGGCGGGATCCATCTTCGCGACGTCCTCGTAGCTCTCGCGACGGGGATGGCTCTCGTAACCGGCGACCCAGCCCAGATCGAGCGTGCTGTTCTCGCCCGAAATGTAGCCGACCAGTCGCTGGTCGAACAGGTACTTGCTCTGCAGGCTGACCAGCTGTTCCAGATCCTGCTCCAGCTCCGGGCCGCAGGGACCGAAGGCGGAGGTGTAGTGCCGGAGCGAGTCCTCGAATGGCGCCTGGGGCGACCATAACATCTTCGCGACCAGGTAGTCCGTGAGCCAGTAGTTCCACTCCTCTCCCGAGGAGAAGAGCACGTGGCCGTCTAGCTTGGGCAGTCCCTTCTTGTCGATGTCCGCAGCCAGATTGTGGATGTCGAGCCAGCGCGAGTAGATGTACTCGGGCAGAAACTGCGGGATGTCGACATCGCCGCCGATCCAGTACGCCTCCTCGGGGAAGTAGCGCACCTTGCGCTTCGACAGCTGCTGGAAGAGGAAGTCGCGCTGCAAGAAGAAGTTGTCGTGCTTGTACGTGCCCCAGTCGCGGTACAGGTCGAAGAAGTAGACAGTATGGACGTTGTTCGTCAACCGCGGATCAGCGTACCCCTCGAGGTGATAGAAGAACGTCTTCTTCCCCTTGTACTGCACCCACAGGCCCGGATAGTTGCCGACGTGTACCTGGGAGGAGACCTCCACGGTCGGATAGTGGTCGGCCATGTACTGCGTGGCATAGTCGAGCCAGTTGACCACCTCGGACGGGTCGTTGCCGACGAACTCGCCCAACGCCAGCTCCACCACGTCCCACTTGACGGTCATGAGCCGATCTAGCCCCGCCTCGATCTCGCTCTGCCACTGGGCATTGTCCTGGATGAGCACGTAGTTGTTCTGCAGCGATGAGGCCTTGAACATCTCGACGACCGCGCCAACGCGCACGCCGCGCAGGTGCGCGTAGTCGACGATCGCACTGGCGTGCTTGGCGAAATCGGGGAACGACTTTTCCTCGAGCAGCGGCCACTGCACGTAGTTCTGACCGGTCTTCACCAACCAGTCGATGAAGTGCTTGGCGTCGGCGAGATTCTCCGCACCCGGCACGTTGAACGGCATCATGAAGCCGATGGGGTGCAGCGTGTGCGGCTGGATACCGCGCGTGTGGAACGCGGGCTTGCGCGTCACATCGAGCTTGGCGGGCAGGTAGGCTCCGCCGAGCTCCGGCACCAGCTCCTGTTTCGGATGGAAGAAGCGGAAGCCGAGCTCATCGAGGAACGCATAGGCTCCGTAGGCGAGGTTCGTGGCGTCTGGCGCGTACACGATCCACAACGTGCGGCCCTTGTCCACGACGCGGCGCAGCGCGTAGCCCGTGATGATACTGGTGCCGAGCTGGTCGCGCGCCGCCTGCGACGTCGTGATCCACACGGCATGCTGCTTCGCAGCCGGCGGCGCGCCGCTCGCGATCTGCAGGTTCGGAAGCTCCCACGCTTTCCGGAGGTAACCCTGGATCTCGTCTTGCAAGAGCTTCAGCGCCGGATCCGCCGCTACGTCGAGGTACACGCCGAGCGTCGCCGGATCCACCTGGTCCAGCGACGACGGCGCAGCCGACGAGCATACGGGAGGCTTGGTCGGGGCCACGTCCGGCTTCGAGCTGCAGCCCTGTGCAACCACGACGCAAGCCAACACGAAAACCAGAGACGCCCGGACGCTCATAGGAGGCAAGCATAGCGTCCATCGCCTTTGATACCCCAACGGGTACTGCCAGCGCCGGTTCCATGCTCACCGGGGCTGCCGGCCTCACCGGAATCCGGCGCCTTGAAGCATCCATAGTCGGCGTCCCGTCCACGAGAAAGCCGTGCGGGGCATGGCCCAGGCCGCTGCCGAGGCGCCCAGAAGAACTGCGCTCGATCCCGCCGACACGAGGAGTTAGCATCCCGCGCATGCGTCTGGGCAAGCCATGTCGATGAACGGTCACTACCTCTGCGTGACGCCGGAACAGCTCGATGCCGTGCGCCGAGCCCCCACCACCATTCACGAACTGCTCGATTCCGAAGAGGACGAGGGAGAGTTTCCGGACGGCCTGCACGTCGATATCGACAAGTCCTGGCACGCCATCCAGTTCCTTCTCACTGGCGATCCCTGGGCCGGAGAGCCACCGCTCCAGTACGTCGTGATGGGCGGCGCCGAGCTCGGCGAAGAAGACGTCGGCTACGGCCCTGCCAGGTACCTCACACCCGAGGAGGTCCAAGCCGCCGCTTCCGCGATCGCATCGATCTCCGGAGAGGCTCTCTGGTCGCGCTTCGACGAGCAGGCCTTCGCCGCCGCCGAGATCTACCCTCAGGGCTGGTCGGAGGACGACAAGGAGAGCGTCGTCGAGCACTACGAGACACTGCGCGAGTTCTTCGCGTTCGCCGGAGCCGAGGGCAATGCGATGATCGTGTACCTCGCCTGACGGGGTGCACCGCCGGGCGCCAGGAGGAGCGGGCGGTCAGGCGGCTTCGGCCGGGGGCTCGGCTTCGACCGTGAGCGTCTGCACGACTTCGTGGGCCTTGGGCTTCTCGTTCCACAGGCGCGTCATGATGATCGCACCGATCAGCGAGAACGGGACGATCGAGTAGGTCCACACGCCCCAGCCGAAGTGGTCGAGCAGCATGCCCATGCCGACGCTGGTGATGCCGCTCGCCACGTACTGGATGCCGTCGAGCATGCCTGCCGCGCTCGCCGCGCCCTTCTTGCCGCCGAAGTCCATCGAGGCCGTGCCGGAGAGCATGCCGTGCACGCCGAAGATGAACATGCAGCAGAGTCCGATGCCCATGGCCGCGAAGAGCGGCGTCGTCGCCCAGCCGAGCGCGAGCACCGCGACGACCTGCGCCAGGTAGAAGAAGAACGCCACCGGCGGGCGGCGCGAATTGAAGAAGCGATCGGAGAGCCAACCGGCGAGCAGCCCGCCGGCGATGCCGCCGATCGTGATGCCAGTGGTCGCCACGTTGAAGAGCCCCGAGCCAGGGGCGATGCCGTGCTGCGTCTTGAGCCATTCGGGGAAAAAGAACAGCACCGACTGGCGCACGAAGCCCGTGCAGAACTCCGCCGCCATCAACGTGAGGATGATGCGGTTCGTGAAGACGTGCTTGACGATGTAGTTGAAGTCGACGGGCGTCTCGTCGCCATCCGACGCATCGGCAGTCGAGAAATCCTCGTAGCCCGCGTCCGATGGGCGGTCGCGCACAAAGAGCCAGGAGATCAGGAACATGATCCCCATGGCGATGCTCGGCGCGACGAACGTGAAGTACCACGGCAGCCAGCTGACCTTGGCCGAGAGCTTCATGATCCAGCCGGCGGTCGACAGGGCCATCACGTAGCCCAGCGAGATCATGATGCCGAAAATGCCGCCGAAGACGCCGCGCTCGTTCACGTGGAACCAGGGCGCGTTGACCTTCACGACGCTCATCGCGCCAAAGCTCTGGAAGAACATGTTGCCCGCGTAGAGCAGGCTCATGAACAGGATAAGGTGGTTGGTGAAGCCACCGAGGAAGAGCAGACCGATGAGCAGGTTGAAGCTGCCCGCTCCGAAGGCGCCGATGAGGATCGCCTTGCGCCCGCCGATGCGGTCGGCGACTGGGCCGTTGACGAACTCGCTCGCGGCGTACGTCCAGAAGCCGCACAGAGCGATGATGCCGAACTCGGTCTGGCTGCCGCCGAGGAACGTCCCCTCGACGTGGTGCTTGACGACGTTGATGTTGTAGCGACCCATGTAGAAGGTCGCGTACGTCAGGCCGAGGATGAACCAGTTGAAGAAGCGCCGCAGACGATAGGCCCGACTGTGCTTCATGGGCATGCCCGTGCCAGCCCCCAGCGGTGATTCGGCATCGGACATGTCCCGGCCGTATACGGCACCCGCCCTCTGGCGGGCAAGCGGCCCCCAGCACGCTTCGCGTCGCTACCCGGAGGCGAGGACCGGATTCGAACCGGCGTATGACGGTTTTGCAAACCGTTGCCTAACCACTTGGCTACCTCGCCGAGAAGCGGGACCGTTCCCATTTTCCCGTCTGGAGTCAAGGCTCGACCGCCGCCAGAGAGCCGGAGGGCGTCGAAGAGGCTCGGCCGTGGGGCCTGCCTTGACGCCCTCCGTGACATTCACGTGACACCTCGCCGCAGGTCATCGAGCCATCGCGTTCATCGAGTTCTGCACGGGCGTACTGCGCAACGGCGTGATGCACTGGTTCCCCTTCTACGCGAAGGAGATCTGGGCGCTGCCGGGCAGTCACCTGCTCCGCTACGGCTCGCGCGAGCACTGGGAGATCGCGGTCGTTCTCCGTCGTCGGCTTCGTGCTCAGCCTGCGCATCTGGAACGCCAAGCCGAAGGGAGCCGACAGGCCGCCCGCACGCGAAGCGAGAGACGACATCCTCGGGCCGAGTCGCGCCAATCTTCCAGATCCCACGCCCGGTAGCTGATGGCCAGCTACTCCGGCGGACCTTCAAGATCCTCGGCAAGGTAGCTGAGGATCACCTCGTCCAGCGATTTTTCGCTGATCACGCTCTCGCCGAAGATCGATTGCTTCTCCGGCGACTTCGGCTCGCTGAAGATCGCAGCCGGCCGCGAGGGCGCGTACTTGCCCGGGCCGGACGCGACCGGCGGGGTCCCGTGCGCCGGCGTGCCCTTGGGCGGCAGGGGCGCGGACGCGCTGGAGGGCGGTGGCGGCGGACGCGAGAGCGGCATCGGCTTGGGCGGATGCGCGTCCATGGACGCCACGTCCAGGTCGAAGTCGACCGCGGGGGGCGGCACCGACGGTGTGACCCGTCGCAGATTGGGATTGGACAACTGGCGCGCGCGCTTCTTCTTGGGAGGCTTCGACGGCTTCTTGGGGGCCTTCGACGGCTTGTCAGGCTTGGCCTGCGCTCCCGCCCGCTGCTCCGGCGCGGGCGCGCTGGTGGGCTCGGGTATCGACGCCGGGCGCGCGGCCTTCGCCGCCTCCGGCGAGGGGCCGCACGCCTCCTCGATGAGCGCGTCGTACTCGCCGGAGCGCAGGGCGATGAACATCCCCTTGTGCTGCTCCTTCATCATGCGGCGCACAACCGCTGCCATGTCCTCACGCCCCACGTGCTCGGCGTAATCGGTGCGCGTCGTCTTGAGGATGCGGCCGCCGTCGGCAAACAGATGCGTGACGAGGCGGGGGTACTTCACGCCCGAGTCCTCGGTCTGGATATGGAATATCCGCCCTTGATGCCGGACGTTGTTGTTGAAACCGAGCAGGGGAGGCGGCGTTCTAGGCACGGCCAAGCGCTCCAGACCAGGAATTCCCAGTAGGACTTCGAAGGGTACCACGTCGTGTCAACGAGCACACGCCCTGGCGCATATCCTGCGTCGCGGTGGGCTCGACGGCCGGGAAGGGGAGCGAGCGCGCCATCACCGGACCTGCTCGTCGATCCGGCGCATGCCCTCGAGCAGCAGCGCTTCCGGGCTGTCCTGGATCACCTGCTGCGGTGCGGTGAAGTTCGGGTCCAACGCGAACTCGCCTTCCGAAAGCCCGACCATCGCGTAGAACGCTTCCTCGCCGCGGAGGTTCGCCCACAGCGCGTTGTAGATCGAGCCGGACACGAAGTGGATCTCGCCGGTATCGCCCGCGGCGCGGATCTTCAGCGAACCCGTCTTCCTGCCGTGCGACAGCACCTGCACCATGTCGGGCAGACTCATCTCCGACAGCGAGCCTGACACGCCCCGCAGGCCGCGCTGCTCCGCCTCGCGCTCGATGATCTGCTTCGCCTTCGCGACGAGTAGATCCGAGCTCACCGGCTTCGTCATGAAGTCCTGCGCGCCCATCTGGAACGCCTTCTGCGCCTCCGCACCGCCGGAACGACCGGTCACCACGATCCAGGGGAGCTTCTGGCCCCACGGCTGCTTGCGCGCCTCCGAAAGGAGCCCGAGGCCGTCCTCGTCGCCGAGGTCGAGCTCGCTGATCACCACTTCCACGTCGCCCTTCTGCAGGATCTTGAGCGCCTGGTCCGTGGTGCGCGCCTGCTGCACCTCGAAGCCCTGCTCGATCATCCTGAGCTCGAGCACCGTCGTGTCCTACGGATCCGGATCGATGATCAGCGCGTGGTGGCGGTTCGCCAAGAGACGCGCCTTGAGGTCGTCGCCCGTCACGGCGTGCTTGAACAGATCGACCAGGTTCGGGTCGAAGATGGTTCCCTTGTAGCGGGCGAGCACCTCGCACGCCTGCGCCGGGCGGAGCTTCTTGCGGAACGGGTTTCTCGGGTTCTGGGTCAGGTCGGCATACGTGTCGGCGATCGCCAGGAGACGGGCGCCGAGCGGGATGTCCTTGCCCGTGGTCGCGCCCGGCAGCCCCTGCCCGTCGAAGCGCTCGTACATGGCCTCGACCGCCTCCGTCGCCTCGCGCGGCAACGCGACGGCCTCCATCAGGCGGATGGGCGCGCGGTAGAGCTTCTTCGCCGCCAACTTGTGGCCCTCGTACTCCGAGACGTTGAGCGTGGTCAGATGGTACGCGCTCATCTTGCTCAAGTCGTGGATGTAGCCGGCGATGATCATCGAGCTCTTCTGCACCTCGGACAGCCCGATACGCTCGCTCACCTTGCGCATCAGCCGCGCCACGTGCGACGAGTGACCGCGCAGGTCCGCGCGGGCGTTCTCGATCAAGCTGACCAGCACGTTGAGCGTCTCGAGATAGGCATCGCCCGTCACGCCCCGGGCACCCGCCCGACCCGGACCACGCTTCGCCCCCTTCTCGAGGTCGCTCGAGGAGATCATGCGCTCGCGGCGCGTCCCCTCCTTGGCGAGCGCGGTCGCCATGCTCTCCTCGCTGACGAGGTTGCGCTCGTAGACGTCGAGCATCGTGCTGAACTGCTCGTGCGCGGAGCGATCGAGCGTCGCAAACGCGTGGATGTCGCCGTTGTAGGCCTTGGCGATCGCCGCCCGCACCGCGCGAGGCCTTCCCACGAACGCCCTCACCTCCTTGGCACCGGAGGCGAGCTGCACCTCGTGCAGCGCCGGCGCGTTGTCGGGATCGGGCGTCACCACGCTCAAGATGCCCGCGTCGGTGTCGAACAGAACCGGGAAGACCGTGTCGCGCTCGGCGAGCTTCTTGGGAACACGATCGAGAGTGAAGCGATCGATGTCGGCCTTGGACAGCTTCTCGGTCGAGACGAAACGCGTCTCGTGCAGCGCCGCGAGGTACTTGAGCAGCGAGACCTCGTCGATTGCGCCGAGCTCGAGCAACGCTTCCTCGATGCGTTCGCCGAGTACCTGCACCTGGTTCAGGGCAGCCTCCTGCTGCTCAGGCGTGATCAGCCCATCGGCGACCAGCCTCTCGACGATGCGGATGTTGCCCGTCGGATGCATTCGCGGTCTCGTAAGTATGGCGTGGCGGCAGGTGTCGCTGTCCAGCGTACACCTGCGCTTGCCTGGAAAAGCGTCTGTAATCGTTGATTTTCTGGTCGCGGCTCCGGCTGCCCGCGGCGGATCGGCCAAGCCCGGATGCCGGCCAGATGGCCGACGCCAGCAACCCGGCTTGACGTGGCGGGGCCCAAAAGCTAGTAAAGCCGCCCTTCACCGGCAGGCCAGCTGCCTGCTCCAGAGGTCAGAGATGCGAACGTACGTGGCAAAGCCAGCCGAAGCCCAGACCACCCGCAAGTGGTGGGTCATCAACGCGACGGACCAACCGCTCGGACGGCTGGCCAGCAAGATCGCGACGGTGCTGCGTGGCAAGAACAAGCCCACCTTCACACCGCACGTCGACACTGGCGACTTCGTCATCGTCATCAACGCCAGCAAGGTGAAGCTCACCGGTGCCAAGGCCGACGCGAAGAAGTACTACCGCCACACCGGCTACCCGGGCGGCCTGAAGGAAGAGACCTTCCGCCATCTGGTCGCGCGTCGTCCCGAGGTGCCGATCCAGCAGGCCGTGAAGGGCATGCTGCCGAAGAACGTGCTCGGGCGCCATCTGCTCGACAAGTTGAAGGTGTACGGCGAAGCCGCGCATCCCCACCAGGCACAGAAGCCCGAGGTCATGCCGCTCTGAGCGGTAGGAACGAAAGCAAGCGATGTCCGAAACCGCAACGTACGCCACCGGAAAGCGCAAGACCGCTGTCGCCCGCGTGTGGATCACGCCGGGCAGCGGCCAGATCACCATCAACGGCACCAACGCCGACGAGTACTTCGAGCGCGAAACCTCGCGCATGGTGATGCGGCAGTCGCTCGAGCTGCTCGAGTTGCTCGACAAGTACGACGTGAAGGCAACGGTAGCGGGCGGCGGACACAGCGCCCAGGCCGAGGCCATGCGCCATGGCATCGCCCGCGCCCTCACCACTGAAGACTCCGAGCGGCGCCGCGCCCTCAAACGCGCCGGCTTCCTCACGCGCGACGATCGCAAGAAAGAGCGCAAGAAGTACGGCCAGCCCGGCGCCCGCAAGCACTTCCAGTTCTCGAAGCGCTAGGCGCTCGAGTCTTCTGCAGCGACGGCGCGCGTATCCACGCGCGCCGTTCGCATTTTGTCAGCCTCGCGACGCGCGCCGCTCAGTACTTGTGCGCCGCGTACCCCGCGGCCGCCGAGTACTTGTTGTAGGCGTCGAGCACCAGGTTGTCGTACGTGCTGTTGTATACGGTGCAGCTCTTGGTGCTGCCGTAGCTGTTGTAGTCGCCCATCGCCATCAGTGTGTACTGGTCCTCGGTGCAGCCGGAGAACTTCTTCTTCTCCTGCGCGCGATTGCCGGCGATGCCGGCGATCCCGACGTGGATGTTGTTGTCGGGGTTGAAGATCGATCCCGCCCAGCCGCTCGAGGAGGTGTCCTGCGTGAGGTTCGGGTGGCCGTTCGAGAGCAGGCCCGCGTTGTCGGGCGTGGGACCGCACGCGAGCACGACCTGCATCAGGCCGAAGCAGCCGGACTCGGCGGAGGTCCAGCCGCTCGGCGTTCCGCAGGGGAGGTTCGGGCAGGCCACCGCCGTCTGATCGAAGCGCGACTCGACGTAGATGATGGCCTTGAAGATCATCGCGTCGGGCTCGCCATAGTGCGCCGTCCACTTCAGGATCTCGCAGTCGAACTTGTCGACGCTGACGCCCGTCTGCTGCGCGACCAGGCCCGTCTTCAGCGGCTCTGTCGTGCACGTGCTCGACGCGCCTCCCGTGCCGCTGCCTCCCGTGCCGCTGCCTCCCGTGCCGCCGCTGCCGCGCGAGTTGCCGCTGCTGCACGCGCCCAGCGCCAGCGTGAGCGCTCCGACGATCCCCGCGACGACCATGCCCCCATGACGAAGCTTCATGTGCGCGATGGTATCACGCGCGCGGGAGCGCCCAGCGCTCTGCCCAACGGCGAGCTGTCCCCCGCCGTCCCCCGTGCTACTCCCCGTTCCATGGACGCGCTTCGTGTCGGAATCGTAGGCGCCGGCGGCTACACCGGGGCCGAGCTGGTGCGCCTGTGCCACGCGCATCCGCGCCTCTCGATCGAGTGGGTCGCGGCTCGCGAGAAGGCGGGGAAGCGACTCGCGGACGTTCTGCCCGGGACGCAGGGCGTCGCGGAGCTGGGCGAGCGCGCGCTGGAAGCGTTCGACCCCGCCGACGCGGCGGACATCGCGAAGCGCATCGACGTGGCGTTCACGGCATTGCCGCATGCGGCGAGCGCGCGGGTGGGCAAGGCGCTGTTCAACGCGGGCGTACGCGTCGTCGATTTGTCGGCGGATTTCCGCCTTCACAATGCGGCCACCTACGGCGAGTGGTACGGCGAGCATCCGGCGCCGGAGCTGCTCGAACAGGCCGTGTACGGACTACCCGAGCTGCATCGCGCAGAGTTGAAGGGCGCGCGGCTGATCGCGGCGCCGGGCTGCTATCCAACGGCGAGCATCCTGCCACTGGCGCCACTGCTCGCGCGCGGGCTGGTCGAGTCGCGCGGCCTCATCATCGACGCCAAGAGCGGCGTAAGCGGCGCCGGGCGCACTCCTTCGCCGGGTACGCACTATCCGGAGACAGCCGAGGGCCTGCGCCCGTACAAGATCGCGGGCCACCACCGCCACGCGCCCGAGATCGAGCAGGAGCTCGGCCTGGTGGCGCGCAAGGAGGTTCGCGTCGTGTTCACGCCGCACCTGGTGCCCATGAGCCGCGGCATCCTGACCACGGCGTACGCGACGCCGAAGGCGGGCGTGACCGCCGAGCAGTGCCGCAAGGCGGCCCGACAGCAGTATGCCGGGGGCCTCGTGACCGTGCTCGACGAGGGGCGGCTCCCCGACACGCTCTGGGTGCGCGGCACGGCGCGCGCCCACATCGCCTACGCGCTGGACCAGCGCAGCGGCACCCTGCTGGCGATGGGCGCCATCGACAATCTCGCGCGCGGCGCTTCCGCCCAGGCCATCCAGGCGCTGAATGTTGCGCTCGGCTGGCCGGACGCCCTGGGGCTGCCCCAGGTGGCGACCTTCCCCTAGCCCGCTGTCGGCGCAGAGGCGCGGACTTGCTGCGTTTTCCCTGCGATCCCGCGGGCCTCCGGCGGTCGTGGAGCTGGCGTTGGAAATGAGGCCGGTTTCTGCTATTCCGCCGGTCGCTTCCCCCCCAACGCGGGGGGAAGACGAGGCGAGCTGAAGCGCCACTCGGGGTGGCGGCCAACCCCTCGAAGTAGCGCGGCTTCGTCGCACAGCACGAGCCGCGCCGACAACGAGTCGAGGTCTCCAATGACAGTGTCATCAACCCGCGACGCAACGCGTCGCCCCGCCTCCGGCCTGATAGGGCTGGTCGCGTTCGTCGCCACGCTGCTTTCCAGCGCGCTCGCCTGGGCCCAGCCGGCTCACGAAGCCACGGGCGAAGCCAACCTCATGCTGCCCGACATGCACAAGGCGCAGATGCTCGGGATGGACGGGCACGCGCTGCTCTTCGCCGGCATGGGCGTGGTCGTGCTCGGCCTGGTCTTCGCCGTCGTGATGCTGCTGAAGGTGAAGAACCTTCCGGTGCACAAGAGCATGCGGGACGTTTCCACAATCATCTGGGAGACGTGCAAGACGTACCTGATCCAGCAGGGCAAGTTCCTCGCCCTGCTCGAGGTCTTCATCGGCGCCATCATCGTCATCTACTTCGGCCTGCTCGAGCACTTCTCGGCCATGAAGGTGCTGATCATCCTGGGCTTCAGCATCATCGGCATCCTCGGTAGCTACGGTGTCGCCTGGTACGGCATCCGCATGAACACCTACGCGAACAGCCGCACGGCGTTCGCTAGCCTCGAGGGCAAGCCCTTCGCGGTCTACGAGATCCCGCTCCAGGCCGGCATGAGCATCGGCATGCTGCTGATCAGCGTCGAGCTGATCCTGATGCTGACCATCCTGCTGTTCGTGCCCAAGGACTACTCGGGCGCCTGCTTCATCGGCTTCGCGATCGGCGAGTCGCTGGGCGCCTCGGCGCTGCGTATCGCCGGCGGCATCTTCACGAAGATCGCCGACATCGGCTCCGACCTGATGAAGATCGTCTTCAAGATCAAGGAAGACGACGCGCGTAACCCCGGCGTGGTCGCCGACTGCACCGGCGACAACGCCGGCGACTCGGTCGGCCCCAGCGCGGACGGCTTCGAGACCTACGGCGTGACGGGTGTCGCGCTCATTACGTTCATCGTCCTGGCCGTTCCGTCCGAGCTGATCCAGGTGCAGCTCCTGGTGTGGATCTTCGCGATGCGCATCATGATGCTCATCGCCAGCGGCCTGTCCTACCTCGTCAACGAGGCCGTTCAGAAGGGCACCTACGGCGACGCCGACAAGATGGACTTCGAGAAGCCGCTGACCGTGCTGGTGTGGCTGACCTCGATCGTCTCGATCGCTCTGACGTTCGTCGTTTCCTACCTGCTCATCCCGAATCTGGGTGACGGCACGCTGTGGTGGAAGCTCTCCGCGATCATCAGCTTCGGCACCCTGGCCGGCGCGGTCATCCCCGAGCTGGTCAAGGCCTTCACCTCGACGAACTCCGCTCACGTCGACGAGGTCGTCACCGCATCGCGTGAGGGCGGCGCATCGCTCAACGTGCTGTCCGGCATGACTGCCGGCAACTTCGCGGCCTTCTGGCTGGGCCTGGTGATGCTCGGCCTCATGGCTGCCGGCTACTACGTCAGCACCATGGGTCTTCACGACATCATGCAGGCCGAGCCGGTGTTCGCCTTCGGCCTGGTGGCCTTCGGCTTCCTGGGCATGGGCGCGGTGACCATCGCGGTCGACTCCTACGGTCCGGTGACCGACAACGCGCAGTCGGTCTTCGAGCTGAGCGTCATCGAGGGCATCGACGGCATCGACCAGGAGCTCAAGAAGGACTTCAACATCGACGTGAACTTCGAGCAGGCCAAACACCTGCTCGAGGAGAACGACGGCGCCGGCAACACCTTCAAGGCCACGGCCAAGCCGGTGCTCATCGGGACCGCCGTCGTGGGCGCCACGACCATGATCTTCTCGATCATCGTGATGCTCACCAGTGGGCTGACCGAGAACCTGAGCAAGCTGTCGCTCATGCATCCGCCCTTCCTCCTGGGGTTCATCACCGGCGGCGCGGTCATCTTCTGGTTCACCGGTGCGTCGACGCAGGCGGTGACCACCGGTTCCTACCGCGCGGTGGAGTTCATCAAGGCCAACATCAAGCTCGAGGGCGTCGAGAAGGCCTCGATCAGCGACAGCAAGAAGGTCGTGGAGATCTGCACGAAGTACGCGCAGAAGGGCATGATCAACGTCTTCCTGGTGATCTTCTTCGGCACGCTGGCCTTCGCCTGCGCCGAGCCGTTCTTCTTCATCGGCTACCTGATCAGCATCGCCCTGTTCGGTCTGTACCAGGCCCTGTTCCTCGCCAACGCGGGCGGCGCCTGGGACAACGCGAAGAAGGTGGTCGAGGTCGACCTGAAGGAGAAGGGCACCGATCTGCACGACGCGACGGTTGTCGGCGACACGGTCGGCGACCCATTTAAGGACACGTCCAGCGTGGCCATGAACCCGATCATCAAGTTCACCACGCTGTTCGGTCTACTGGCGGTCGAAATGGCCGTGGGTCTCTCGCACGGCACGACCAACGTGCTGGCTGTGGTGTTCTTCCTGATCATGCTGGTCTTCGTGTGGCGCTCCTTCTACGGCATGCGCATCCAGACGGAAGGTGCCGGCAGCCAGATGACGCCGGCGGAAACGCCTGCGGAGTAGAACCCCGCCTCGGCGGACCAGAAACGGGCGGCGCACCACATGCTGCGTCGCCCGTTCCTCATTTCGGCGCCGGCACGGCGCCAGCCACGCGGGGCGGGCTAGCGGCGGCGCCCGAGGCGGCGGTCCAGGTCATAGGCGGCGCTGATGAGCGCCAGGTGGGTGAAGGCCTGCGGGTAGTTGCCGAGGTGCTAACCGCGCGGGCCGAGCTCCTCGGCATACAGGCCGAGGTGGTTGGCGTAGCCGAGCATCTTCTCGAAGTAGAAGCGCGCCTTGTCCAGCTGCCCGCAGCGCGACAGGTTCTCGACGTACCAGAAGGAGCACATGCCGAACGTGCCTTCGTCGCCGCTCAGCCCGTCGTCCGCGCTCGTGCCATCGGTGCGGTAGCGGAACACCAACGAGTCCTCCACCAGGTCCTCCTTGATGGCCTTCATGGTGTTCATCCAGCGCCGATCCGTCGGGCTGATGAACCGCACCAGCGGCATCAAGAGGCTCGCGGCGTCCACGGTCGTCGAACCGGCGTGCTGCACGAACGTGCCCCGCTGCTTGTCGTAGAAACGCTCGTGGATCTCGCGGTGGATCTCGTCGCGCGTGCGGCGCCAGCGCTCCGCCGGGGCGGGCAGCGAGCGCTTGTCCGCGAGACGGACAGCGCGATCCACCGCCACCCAGCACATCAGCCGCGAATACAGGAACTCCTGCCGGCCGCCGCGGACCTCCCAGATCCCCTCGTCCGCCATGCGCCAGTTCTCGCACACCCAGTCGACGAGCCGCGTCACGTCGCTCCACAGGTCGTAGTGGATGGGCTCGCCGAACTTGTCGTAGAGGTAGATCGAGTCGAGGAGCTCGCCGTAGATGTCGAGCTGGAGCTGACCCGCCGCTCCGTTGCCGATGCGCACGGGTGATGACTTCCGGTACCCCTCGAAGTGCGGGAGCGTCAGCTCTTCGAGATCGTGGCGGCCATCGATGCCGTACATGATCTGCAGCGCGCCGCCGTCGGAGAGCTCCGCACAGCGTGCCTCGAGCCAGTTCATGAATGCGCGCGCCTCCTCGGTAAACCCGAGGCGCAAGAAGGCGTACAGCGTGAACGAGGCATCGCGGATCCACGTGTAGCGGTAGTCCCAGTTGCGCTCGCCGCCGATCTCCTCGGGCAGCGAGAATGTCGGTGCTACCACGATCGAGCCGTAGGCCTGCGAGGTCATCAGCTTGAGCACCAGCGCCGAACGATTGACCATCTCGCGCCAGCGGCCCTGGTAGCGGGAACGGGCGATCCACCGGCGCCAGAAGTCGGCGGTGTCCTTGAACGACGCCGGTACGAAGTCCTCGGCCGTGGAAGGAGACGGCTCGCCCGTAGTCGCGAGCTCGAGCACGAACGGCATTTTCTCCCCTGCGCGCAGAGTGAACTCGGCGACGGCCGCACCGTTCTCGATGCGGAGCGGGACGGGCGTGCGCAGGCGGATGGCCATGCGATCGGGACCCTGGGACTCGAAGATGACCTCTCCGGGGTGCTGCTCAACGCGCTTCTCCGAGCGGCCGTAGTCGAAGCGCGGGTCGCAGACCATGCGGTACTTGATCTCGCCGCGCACCGTCTTCGCCCGGCGCACGAGGTTGTGGACGTAGCCGACTTCCTCGACCGGCATGAAATCACTGAGCTCGGCAACGCCCTCGTCCGAGAGAAAACGCGTGAGCAGGATGTTGGTGTCGGGCAGGTAGAGCTGCTTGTGCTGTGCGTCGTCCAGAATGGGAGCAATCTGGAACCGTCCGCCATTTTCGTGGTCGAGCAGCGCCGCGAAGATCGACGGCGAATCGAACCTGGGGAAGCACAAAAAGTCCATCGACCCATCCGGCCCGACGAGCGCGACCGTGTGCAAGTCTCCGATGAGACCGTAGCTTTCGATGGGCTGGTATCGATGCATGCCTTGGCTCCTCCCGGCCCCGCGTGTGGGCCGACATCCTCCTCTTTCCTATCCTGGAGGGACACCCGCCTCAATAGCGCCCACCGGTGAAAACCGGGCGAATCCTCTGCCGCGCTTCGGGACTTGAAGGGCGGCCCATCGTGACGAATGATGTGAAGTTCCGTCATGCCGGGTCAGTTCAGGATCAGAAGCGATTTCACGCCGAAAGGCGATCAGCCCACCGCGATCGAAACGCTGTGCGCTCGCCTCGACGACGGGCAGCGCTGCCAGACGCTGCTCGGCATCACCGGCAGCGGCAAGACGTTCACCGTCGCCAATGTCATCCAGCACTACCAGCGCCCCACGCTGATCATCGCGCCGAACAAGACCCTGGCCGCGCAGCTGTACGGCGAGATGCGGGACATCTTCCCGGAAAGCGCCGTCCACTACTTCGTCAGCTACTACGACTACTACCAGCCCGAGGCGTACATCCCGAACACGGACACCTTCATCGAGAAGGATGCCATCATCAACGACCAGATCGACCGGATGCGCCACGCAGCAACGCACGCGCTCCTGTCCCGGCCCGACGTGATCATCGTGGCCAGCGTGAGTTGTATCTACGGCATCGGTTCGGCCGAGACGTACGAGGGTCTCCTGATCAAGATCGTCAAGGGCGAGGAGCTCAGACGGGACAACCTGCTGAGAAGGCTCGTCGACATCCAGTACGAGCGAAACGACGTCGACTTCCACCGCGGCACGTTCCGCGTGCGCGGCGACGTGGTGGAGATCTTCCCGGCCTACGAGGAGAGCCTGGCGATCCGCGTGGAGTTCTTCGGCGACGAGGTGGACGCCATCAGCGAGGTCGACCCCGTGCGCGGGCGCGTGCTCGGCTCGCTCGATCGCTACTCGGTGTTCCCCGGCTCGCACTACGTCACTCCCCGCCAGCAGTTGCAGCACGCGATCGACGCTATCCGCGAGGAGCTGCAGGGTAGGCTCGACTACTTCGACAAGCAGGGGCGCTTCCTGGAGAAGCAACGGCTCTCGCAACGGACCTCGTACGATCTCGAGATGCTGGAACAGATGGGCTTCGTCCAGGGTATCGAGAACTACTCGCGCCACCTATCCAAGCGGAAGGCCGGCGAGCCGCCGCCGACCCTGATCGACTACTTCCCCAAGGACTTCCTGCTCATCCTGGACGAGTCGCACCAGACGGTGCCGCAGATCGGTGCGATGTACCGCAGCGACCGCTCGCGGAAGGAAACGCTGGTCGAATTCGGCTTCCGGCTGCCGAGCGCGCTCGACAACCGCCCGCTGAAGTTCGAGGAATTCCGGAACTACATGCGGCATGTCGTCTTCGTGTCGGCGACGCCCGGCGACTACGAGCTCGAGCAGAGCGCCGGCGAGGTCGTCGAGCAGCTGATCCGCCCGACCGGGCTCATCGATCCGGAGATCATCGTCCGGGGAGTAGAAGGCCAGGTCGACGACCTGCTGGGCGAGATCAGGAAGCGCGTCGAAGTGAACGAGCGCGTGCTGGTGACCACGCTCACCAAGCGCATGTCCGAGGATCTCACCGAATACTATGCCGAGCTCGGCGTACGGGTGCGCTACCTCCACTCCGACATCGACACGCTGGAGCGCATGGAGCTGCTGCGCGATCTGCGCGCCGGTGAATACGACGTGCTGATCGGCATCAACCTGCTGCGCGAGGGGCTCGATCTGCCCGAGGTGAGCCTGGTGGCGATCCTCGACGCCGACAAGGAGGGCTTCCTCAGAAGTCCCCGCTCGCTCATCCAGACCATCGGGCGCGCCGCGCGCAACGCACACGGCCAGGTGCTGATGTACGGCGACCGCATCACGCCAGCAATGAAGACCGCCATCGGCGAGACGGACCGCCGCCGCGCGATCCAGATCGCGTTCAACGAGGAGCACGGCATCACGCCGGAGACGATCAAGCGCGCCATCCTCGACATCAACCCGGCCAGCGGAACCAGCGACTACTACGCCGTGCCGCGCGTGGCGCTGGGACGGGAGGGAGGCAAGGCCGGCGGTGGGAAAGGCGCGCCGAGCGAAGCCGATCTCGTCGATCAGATCGAAGCGCTCCGGCAGCAGATGTTCGCCGCCGCCGAGGCGCTGCAGTTCGAAACCGCCGCACGGCTCCGCGACGAGCTGCATCGGCTGCAGGCCGGGGCGGGACCGGCCGCCGCCGCGGGGAACGGCGCTCCGGGCCGCAGCGGCAGCACGCGCCCTGGGCCGAAGCGCCGTGGCCGCGCCTCGACCGGCCGCCGTCGACGGCGCTAGCGCAACGGCCAGTGCGGGTGCCAGGGGCGCTCGCGCTCGAACGCTCGCGCCGCCTGCAGCACCAGCTCGTCCTGCTGCTGGCGCCCGACGATCTGCAGCCCGATCGGCATTCCAGCGCGGGAGAGGCCGGCGCGCACCGTGGCGGCCGGGTTCCAGCCGAGATTGAACGGGATGGTGAACGACGCCACAGCGGCCATGCGCTGCGGGCGCCCTTCCGTCTCGTTCGGGAACGGACCCTTGGCGGGCGGCGGATCGAACGGCACCGTCGGCGTGAGCAGGAGGTCGTACTCCTCGAAGGTCCGCGCGCACCACTCGCAGAGCTCGGCCCGCGCCCGGGCCATCTCGCCCCACCACTGCGGCGTAACACCGGCGGCCATGCGCATGCCCTCCATCAGGCTGCGGCTGAAGTCCTTCTCGCGTTCGGGCAGGATCGATGCAACGCGCGACGAGAGCTCGAAGGCGCCCAGGATGCCCCAGTGAACGGAAAGGTCGGGCGGGCCGCTCCGCAGCCCGCGGACCTCGTGGCCCAACTGCTCGAACACGGCCGCCGCGTCGGCCACCGCCTCGGCGATGTCCGATTGCACCACCGCGAAACCGAGGTCGGGCGAATAGCCGATCCTGAGGCGGTCCGGAAGCGGCTGTCGCACGCGTTCGAGATAGGAAATCCCAGGGTGCGGCAGGCTCGCGGGGTCGCGTTCGTCATGGCCAACCACCTGGTCCAGCACCAGCGCGGCGTCCTCTACCGTCTTGGTGAGCGGGCCGTAGACAGCGGTCATGCCGTGGTCCCAGAACTCGAAAGGACCACGTGGCACCCGGCCGAAAGAAGTCTTGAGCCCGAAGGCGCCCGTGAAGCTCGCCGGGATGCGGATGGATCCGCCGCCGTCGCTCGCTGTGACCAGCGGCAGCACCTCGCCGGCCAGCGCCGCCGCCGATCCGCCGCTCGAACCTCCTGGGCTCCGCTCGGCATCCCAGGGCGAGCGCGTCACCCCGTGAACGAGATTCTTCGTGATCGCCGTGTACCCGAACTCGGGAGCGTTGGTCTTGCCGACAACGATCGCGCCAGCGGCGCGCAGACGTGCGACCTGGGTCGAGTCGTGAAGCGCGCGGTTGTCCGAAAACGGAATCGAGCCGTGCGACGTGATGAGCCCTTCGGCGTCCTCCAGATCCTTGACGCCCAGCGGTATCCCCTCCAGCGGACGCGCCTCGCCGCGTGCTAGGCGCCTTTCAGCCTCGCTCGCCTCGGCGACCAGAGCGTAGCGCTCACGCAGGGCCACCACCGCGTTCAACTGCCCGGAGGTCGCCTCGATGCGCTGGAGTGTCGCCTCCATCAGCTCGACGGGCGACGCCCTGCGTTCTCCGAGAGCGTCCGAAAGCTCGATCAATGTCATTTCGAGGAGCTCGCTCATGACAATCCTCCAGGGCGCCGACCCGGGAAATCGCCGCCAACCATCCGCGCCCAACAATAGCCTGCTAGGCTTCCCCGCGCGATGCGACCGTACGAGGCATTTGTCGAGCGCTTCCATGCGCATTTCACCCGCAACCCGAACCGACGGGTCGTGCTCGGCGTCGAGCGGGATCTCGGCGCCCTACCCGATCCATCCTCGCGCGAGATCGACCTCCGGCTCAGCGAAGCCCGGGAGCAGACAAGCGAGCTCGCTAGCCTGCCACGTGACGGTCTGTCGTTCGATGAACGCCTGGACCTCGACCTGGCCCGGCTGATGCTCGACGCCGAAGTCCACCACGACAGCTACCGTTTCAACGACCGGACTCGGTTAGTGCAGATGCCGAGCGCCGGCGACGATATCGGCGACGGCGTGTTCATGCTGTTCATCAACGACCCGCGCCCCGCCGCCGAGCGCCTGCGCGACATCACCGCGCGGCTCGAGCAGGTGCCCGACTACGTGGAGGCGCTGCTCGATCGGCTGGACACCCCGCTCGAGCGCTGGGTGGAGATGGACGTCGAGAAGGTGGAAGGGCTGACGCAGCTGTTCTCGACGGCAGAGGACTGGGCGGAAGAGGAGGGCTTTCCAGACGCGCCGCGGCTCGTCAGCGCGCGCCAGCGCGCCGAATCGGCGCTCCAGAGCTACCTGGAGCGGCTGAAGCAGCTACCCACCACGCGAAAGCTCCACGTCGGCGATGCTATCGCGCGCGAGATCGTGCGGATGCGCGGCATCGACAAGTCGCTGGAGGAGCTTCACGGCATCGCGAAGGACTTCCTGGCGGAAACCTACGAAACCCTGGAGACGCTCCGGGTCCGCCTAGCAAAACGCTACGGCCAGCCCGCAGACATCTCGATCGAAGCGCTCGAGAGCTACCTGAACAAGCGCTTCGCGGTCGAGCTCGACGGCGGGCGTCTTGCGAGCGTGCTGGATCGCTACCAGCGCGAGCGCGAGACGATCCTCGCTTTCATCCACGAGCGGTCGCTGTTCCCCGTGCTCGCAGATCAGGATATCCGCATCCTGCAAACACCCCGCTTCCTCGAACCGTCCATTCCCGCCGGCGCGATGGTCTCGCCCGCACCCTTCCGCGGCGGCACCAAGCGGAGCCTGGTGTATCTCACGCTGTCGGAGGAACTGCTGGACGAGCATACCGAGCTCAGCATCCCCAGCATGATGATCCATGAGGGGATCCCCGGGCATCATCTGCAGCTGGCCACGGCAGCCACGCATCCCTCCGTCGTGCGACGCCACTTCGACGCCATGGACCACGCCGAGGGCTGGACCACGATGCTCGAGGACTACATGCTCGACATCGGATACATGGGAGAGCTGACGGACGAGGCGCGCTTCATCGGCAAGCGTGACATCGCCCGCATCGGCGCTCGCGTCGCGATCGACCTGTTCTTCATGACCGGCGAGCGCGGATATCTCGAGGTCGGCATCGACTGCGACACAACTCCGGAAGATCCGTTCGAGGCGGCGGGGAACCTGCTGACGGCCGTGACCGGCTTCGTTCCGGGGCGGGTTCGCGCCGAGCTCAACTGGTACTCGCAGGAGCGCGGCTATCCGCTGAGCTACCTCACCGGCAATCGGATGGTCGGAGAGCTGAAGCGCGACCTGGCTCGCGCCCAGTCCGGCAAGCTCGAGGGGCTCGATCTCGACCGCCGGTTCCACGCGCTGTACATCGGCTCGGGCAACATGCCCCTCCCCTTCCTCCGCCGGGTGTTCGAGCACCAGAGGCTGCTCGAGCCATAGGACGCCCGGCGGCGCCCGGCCAGCTAGTCACCCCCACTGGAGGATGAGTCGCGACTTGACGAAACTGGCGGTGATCCCGACCAGTCCTGGCTCCTTGGCGATGGCATCCAGTATCTCGTAGGCCTGTTCGCGCTGGATCTGCTCACGCGGGATCTGGAGACCCGCGGCGGCTGCCCGGACCACTTCCAGCGCCTTGGTCTCGCCCAGGGCGGACGCCAGGTGCGACGCGAGGTCCATGTCGGTGAGGGATTCGTAGTTCACAAGGAGATGCTGCGATATTCCTGGTGGCCCCTCACGGTTGCGTGAGGCGCACTACTCGGCGACGGCAAATACCACGGTGGTGGTGTTGTGGAAACCGGACATGTCGCCGGCGGACAGGGCAATCTCGCCGTAGGTTTCGAACCCCGCGAGCGGCACCCCGCCGAGCTCACTGCTTATGGCATCGACTGCGGTGCCGAAGCGATCGCCCAGGATCAGATTGCGGCAGATGCAGTCGAAAACGATGGCTCCCGCCAGCTTCGTACCTGCGCGCTCGCGCGCCTGTCGGGCAGCCCGTCGCGCGCTTTCTATCTGCGCTTCAGGGACGCTCTCGGTGATGCGCAACGTGGCGCCCTCCGGAATGGCACAGGCGAAGGCCAGCGAGCCGTCATCGTTGCGCGACAGGGGTGCGCGGATCTTGAGCTCTGCGCCGGCAGGCAGGCCCGCTTCATACCGGAGCAGGTAGGCTCCAACCTCGCTGTCCTGAAGCGCGTTGGGATCGACGCCTCGCTCTGCCGCGCTGGCGCGCGTCTGCTCCGCCCAGACCGCCCAGGCCGGGCGCCCGTCGATCTCGTAGACCGTGCTCTCCGATGCGCGGGTCACCTTCATGGGTTCGGAGAGCGGCCGGTGGCCATGCGACACGCCGAGGCCGAGAGGCACTCGCGAGTGGATCACGGCGAGTACGACGGCGTCGGATTCTACGGAAGTGCCGCAACCGACGTGGGTCGCACTCATCTGCAGGTCGTCGCCGGCTGCCCCTCCGGCGAGAGGAACGCCTGCTCCCAACCGGGCCCCGGCGAGCAGCACCGCTTCTTCGCCCCTGCCGGTCAACGGGTCGAGCAGCATCAACGCGGACCGGTGCGAATAGCCCTCGATCGCCTGCGCGCCACCGCCCAGCGCCTGCTCGACGGCGCGCTGCGGGTCAGCGGACAGCCCGCTGCCCAGGCCTGCGCTCACCTTGAAATCACCCGACATCGCGCAGGCCACCGCGCCCTGCTTGCCGTCCCCCTCCTCGGTGAATTCGCCTGCGGTGCTCGCGCCCAGCACCGTGGCCCCGGGAAAGCGCTGGACGAGCGCAGCGGAAACGCCAGCCAGCGGCTGGCTGGTGGATGCGAAAACCATCACCAGCTCTGGATCGTGTCCCGCTAGTCGCTCCGAAAGCGCGTTTCCGAGCGCGGTACCCGCGTCGCTCGCAGAGCCGCGAGCACTTGCTGTGCAGAAGTGTGTCGTCATGTTTCCTCGACGAGGGCGTGGAAAGGTCGATCGTAAAATACTGTGTCCTTCGCACCTTGTCTAGCATCCGATGCGGGAGGATCCGATGCTGACATCTGTGGCGGGACCGCGCTATCGACTATGACGGCCGCGCGAAACGAAAAACGCGCCTAGCGACTGCAGACGGTGTTTATCTCGCGGATGAGCTCGCCCTCGCTCTTTACGACGCGCTTGAATTCCTTGTCGGCGGCTTTCGCCTCGGCGATGTCATCCTTCGAGACGGCGTCGGCCAGATGACGCGCCGCAGCGGCGCTGTCTTCGCACATCTCGCGGTACCGCTTCGTGTGGGGCGAAAGCTCCGGTGCAGTGATTTGCATGGCGTCGATGTCCTTGGCGAGCTGCTGGAACAGCTTCGACAGGGTCTGCATGTTCGCGGCGAGCTTGGGGTCGTCGACGCGGGTGTTCGTGTAGCGGTTGATCTCCTTGAGCGACGTGTTCACCTTGTCGATGAACCGGTTGCACTGGAGGATGCGCGTGCGCCTGGCGCACCCCGTCGGGACCAGGAGCGCGGCAAGTAGCAGCGAAAATGCGGCGGATCGCACTGTCCGCGCGGTCACAGCTTGTCCTTCTGTCCGCGGGCCGTCAGCGCCTGGACGACCTTCCGCACGTCCTGCGCGCGCTCCCGTGGGATCACCAGCAGGGCGTCGTCGGTCTCGATCACGCACAGATCCTGTACGCCCACCAGCGCCACCACTCGATCGCGTGCGTCGGTTCTCAGATCCCGCACCAGATTGCCGGTCGAGTCCGCGACAACGGCGCTTCTTGGCGCGGCGTTGCCGTCGGCGTCCCTCTCCGACAGCTCCCAGGCGCTCTGCCAGCTACCGAGGTCGCTCCATCCGAAGCTCGCCGGCACCACGTTGAGCCCGGATTCCTTCTCCATGATGCCGTAGTCGATGCTGATCGACTCGGCCTCGTCGAAGACCGCCCGCGTCTCGGCGAGCTCGGCTTCGGCACCCTGCTCGGCGGCCGCCTCGATACGCGCGAGCCCGGCCGATAGCCCAGGCAAGTGCCGCGCGATGGCGTCGAGCATCGTGCTCGCCCGGAAGAAGAACATGCCGCTGTTCCAGAAGTAGCGTCCGCTCTCCAGGTACTCCTTGGCGCGCTCTTGATCCGGTTTCTCCACGAAGCGCAGAACCCGGCGCACTCCTTCGCCGACGCTGTCGGCGGCTTCGATGTACCCGAAACCCGTCTCGGGACGGCTCGGCTCGATGCCGATAGTGGTGATGGGGCCGCTCGCTGCCGAGGCGATGGCGCGCTCTAGCGCGACCCGGAATGCTGCTTCATCACCGATGTGGTGATCGCTCGGCAGCACCATGACCACCGCGTCGGGGCTGCGCCGCCGGGCCACGGCCGTTGCCCAGCCGATGCAGGGAGCCGTGTTGCGCGCCACCGGTTCGCCGAGGAAGGAGCTGTCCGGCAGCCACGGCAGCGCGCGCCGCGTCGCTTCGAGCAGGTGCGCGCCCGTCGCGACCAGCGTGCGCTCGGCGGGACACAACGGCTCGATGCGCCGCACCGTCGCAGCGATCAGGCTCTGGTCGGAGTCGGGCCCGATGGGGAGCAGTTGCTTCGGATTCAGGCGGCGCGACGCCGGCCAGAATCGTGTGCCACTCCCCCCCGCGAGAATGACCGCGTACACATCCAGCATCGGCGGCATTGAACACGCGCTCGCCGGCCAAAAGCAAGCGCGGAAGCGGCCGCCTCCCCTCCCCGCCCGCTCCGTCCGTAGCTCAGACCGGCCAGGCCTTGGCCATCGCCAAAGTGGCGATCGCGACCGGCAGCACCCACAGCGCGAACAGCGCGAAGTGCCCGCGGACCACCACCCGCCTGAGCACGAGGAGCGCGACCACCCCGAAGGCAAAAGCCACGACCGCGCCGAACACGGCGACAAAGACCGGGTCGGCGCCAAGGTGCATGTGCTGGGCCTCGAGCAACGCTGCTCCGAGCACGGCCGGTACGGAGAGCAGCATGCTGAGTTCGAACGCGCGGTCGGGCCGGACGCCAAGCCAGAGCGCCATCGCGATGGTCGAGCCGCTGCGAGATACGCCCGGTACGACAGCCAGGCCCTGCACGACGCCGATGAGAAGGGCGCCCGCGAGCGTCGGGACCTCGTGCTGGCCCGCACGGGCCCAGCGCGTCGATACGAGGATCGCAGCGGTCGCCACGAACCCGAGCCCGAGGGCCAGCGGCGAGGTCGTCCAGCGCGCCACCGAGTGCTCGAAACCCAGGCCGATGAGCGCCGTCGGCAATGTCGCGACGAGGACAACCAGGGCGTCGCGCCCCCCGGCAGTCGTACGGAACTGCGACGGATGGACCAGGCTCCTGGCCCCCCCTGAAACGGCCAGCCCGACGCGCTGCCTGAGCACGACAAGGGTGGCGAGCAGCGTCCCGACGTGCAGCAGGGTGTTCAGGACCAGCCCGCCGGACGGGGAGCTGAACAGGAGCTCCGCGAGCGCCAGGTGACCGGAGCTCGAGATCGGCAGGAACTCCGACACCCCCTGGAGCGCGCCAAGGAGCGCCACTTCACCGATGCCCGGTCCCATGCGAAGAGCCGTTCTACATCATCGCCCGGCAGTCGTCGAGCGACCCTCAGGGAGCCCGGGCGCAACGGATCCCGGACGTGTCGAGCCGGCGCGCTGGATCGACACTCTGGTTTTCCACGTTGAAAAGGAAGCCGTCGAGGCTGCCTCCTCGGGCAATGCGCTCGCCGCTCGGCGTCCGGTCCAGCTCGGCGCAGTCCACGCAGGGCGTGACGCCGCTCGGCCACCAGTCGAGCACCCATTCGAGGACGTTGCCCACCATGTCCGCCTGCCCCCAGCGTGCATCGCCCGTCGGCGAGTACGCGCCGACAAGCGACAACGTCGCGGCACCGTCGATGGCCGCATAGCTCGAGTCGATCTCCTGCGAGGTGGGCGGATGCGACCACGGGAAGACCCGCTGGCCGTCGACCGGGCCGGGTACCCCCGACGAATACTCGTAGCCGCCTCCCGAGGCGGCGTAGTGCCACTGGGCTTCGGTGGGCAGCCAGCCGCCATCCCAAGCGCAGAAGGCGAAGGCTTCGTACCAGCTCACGCACGAGATCGGGCGCTGTTCGTTGTCTGCCGGCGCAGGCGTCCAGCTCGCTCGCGAGCCGCAGTCGAGCATCGCTTCCAGCGCCGCGCGATCGGCGGGTAGCTTCGCGTCCCACGCCGGCTGCCAGCCGCTCGACGAAAGTTGCGGCTCGCCACCCGTTCCGGTCGTCGGCGGCGCAGCCTGTGTCCCTCCGCCCGCCTCGACGAACGCGCGGAAGCGCGCGACGCTGACCTCGAACCTGTCGAGCCGAAACGTGCTCAGCGACGCGGGATGCTTGTCGTCCAGGTGCGTGACGCCGTCCCAGTAGCGCCGGAAGCTGCCGCACGGCAAGAGCGGGCTCGCGCAGCAGTCCTCGTCGTGCGCCGGACCACACGCCGCAAGCGCGCCGGCGTCATCGCCCCGACAACTCGGGGGGGTGGGCAGCGCGGCATCTGGGGCGTCGCACGCACAACCGGCGCTCGAGCATCCCGGCGCGCCGCCCGCGCTCGTGTCGCCGGCTGCGGCATCCGGCGGCGCGGCGTCGTGCCCCGCGTCGGCTGCGCTGAATCCCTCGTCGCGGCCGCACGCCGTGAGCGGCACCGCCGCCAAGCAGGCCGACAGCAGCGGAGCGAGCGTCTTCATCCGCCCGCCGCGCCGCGAAAGGCCCACGCGTCCGGCGGCGGGGGCAGGTCCAGGGTTCCGCCAACCGCACTGCACGGCGCTCCGCGGAGCACGGGCAGCGCGACCGGCTTCTGCGCCGGCAGCCGGGTCCGGACCAGGCTCGGATTTCCCAGGATCGGAGCCGTGGCGCGCGCCACGTTGCGCGGGTCGTTCGCCGCCTGCAGCCTCGACAGGTAGTACACGAGCGGGTCGACCGCGAGCGCTGCGGCGCCCCAGAACAGCCCGCCCGGACAGTCGAGCTCCGGATCGGCCTGGTACGGGCTGCGAGCGAAGATGTCCTGCGCCAGCGTGGCCCCCCGGGACTTCGCAGCGACCTGTCCCGCAGCGCACACGCCCCAGGCGATCGTGGTCTGTTCGTCGTACTCGTACTGCGCGGCGTCCGGAATGCCGTCGGCGTTGGTCAGGAAGATGATCGAGTTCTTGGTGGGGTACACGGCGCGGACGCGACCGGCCAGTCTGGTGGTGTGGGCTGGATCACCTTGAACGAGCACGGGGATGGCGCCGGGGCGATCGCCGCTCCGCTGGTAGGGGCGCGTCGCAGCCCACACATTGTGGAAGTAGTCCTTCCACTCCGGGATGAAGTCGAAGCTGCCGGGATACGTCTCCGCGATACCGCTCACGGCGGCGCCGGCGTAGCCATTGCGCTCGTAGGTCATGAGCAGCGTGCCATCCTTCTCGAACGCGAGCGACAGCGCGCTGTCGTGAAACAGCTCGGGCGCGCCACTCACCGCGACCGGGGAGAACAGCGCCGTACCGGGACGGCGCCTGTAGATCCGCAGCGGCGAGGCCACCGCCAGCACCAGCTCCTGCCCCGCCGCCACGGGGTGCGCCGCCAGCGCGATGCCGCCGCGGGTCGTGACACCCTGGAGACCGTTCGGCACGCCCAGCGGATCACAGCCGACATTCGTGCAGCGGCTGGCCAGAAGCGCGTGCGACGCCGCATCCACACCGACCACCAGCGCGCCATCGGCGTCGGCTCCTACCGCCACCTGGCTGAACGCCGGATGCGCCGCAGAGGCTAGCGTTGCGAGCGACAAAAGCGGCTGCGTCAGGTCGCCGTCGGCGCGATAGGCAACGTGGATCGGCCCCCAGACAGGCGGCGCGGTATCGCCGACGGGCTCTCCGCTGGCGGCGAAGGCGTAGACCACCGACCCGTCGGAAAGCGTCGTCGTCGATTGCGTCAGCTCGCCGATGGAATCGGTCGCCAGGGAGTCGATCACGAGCGGAGCTGCGTCCGAAGCCGGGTCGAACGACGCGCAGCTCGAGAAGCGCCCGTCGCACGAAGCGTCCACCGACGGCCCGATGCTGCGGACGCGGAGCACGGAGAGCGCGCCGAGCCCGCTGTAGCCGGGCGACTGCGGATCGTCGTGATTGGCGACGTACACGATCTGGACCGCGCCTGCCGCCACGGTCGCGGCGGGTGCACCTGCCTGGTAGGTCGCATGCAGGAGCTGCGTGCCGGAAGCGGGGTCGATGTAGTAGACGTTCCGCGGCTCGTAGGCGAGGCGGGTCTCGTGGCCGTAGTAGCTGCCGCCGGCGCGACCGCCCGCTTCGACCGGCCCGACCAGCGAAGGTCCCACGTTCCCGTCGAAATCGAAGTCGACACCGGCCGGCGAAACGAAAAAGCCCCATGAACCGGCTCTTAGCGAGTCGGCTGCGAGGAAGTCGGCAGAGAGCGGCCCGAACGGTTTCTGCTCCGGATAGTCGAGACTGCCCGGCCGCGGCAGCGGGTACAGCGCGCGTTCACCGGACGAGAACCCGACGTCCACGTCGCCGCCACCCTGGTAGACGTAGTTCATTATCGAAAACTGGTTGATCTTGGTCACGCTCGAGCGATCACCGATAGGCGCGGCAAACGGGCTCGCGCCGCCGGGCCCGCCGTGGTCGAGCCCGAGGAAGTGCCCCATCTCGTGCGCGAACGTGACGCCGTCGAGACCGGCCCAACCTGCCAAGCTGGCAAAGGCGCTGTTGCCTTCCCGCGCCGAGTACGCCTTGAGCGCGTAGTGTGCGAACGCACCCTTGTGTGCATTCGACAGCGCGGCCTGCGCCGGCGTGTCGGAGCAGGCGCTGCCGCTGCCGGCGGGGTCGTAGATGACGAGGCCCGGTGTCGCGGGGTAGCTGCCGTCGGTCGAGACGGGACTGAAGTTGCGGACGTAGTAGGACTGTCCGGGCCGGCTCCGGTGCCGCTGGTAGCACGGCGGGGCCGAGCAGCCCGCGCCGCGGTCCTCGAGCGCCACGTCGAAGTGCACGGAAATGCCCGCGGCACCGTCCGGGTTTTCTGCCGCGTCCGCCCGGATGCCGTCGAAGATCTCGGCGAAGCGGAACAGATCGTCCGGCGCGCGCAGACCGAGGCGCGAAGTGTCGGTCGGGAGCGCCGGGCGCAGCACGCCGAGGCGGGGGTCGCCCGCATCGGGGCAGCTTTTCGCGAAGCTATCGACCTCGACGAACAGATCCTTGTGGCGCGGATCCGCACCCCAGAGCGGAAACGTCTGATCGGCGTCCTTCGAGCTGCCGCCACGGTCGGATCCGAGAACTTCCGCGTAGTCGCTGACGCCGTCGCCGTCGGTGTCGCGCGGATCGTTCGTATTCGTCCCGGCGACGACCTCGCTCCAGGTGGAACAGGGAAAGCCCACGCCCGGCGAGCTCGACGCCACGGACGCGACCATGCCGTCGCACAGTCCGAGCTCGGCTTCGATCGCGTCGGAAAGCCCGTCGTGGTCGCTGTCCTCGTCGTACCAGTCGTCCAGCGCCACGCGGTAGCGCCCGGAACCCACGTCGCGCGCCTTCATCCCGTCCGCGCGCGGCCCTAGAGCGGCGGGCACCAGCGGTTCCAGCACGTCGCTCGCCTTCCAGAACGACCACGGCCGCACCATCGCCCACGCCGCACCTGCGCTTTCCGCATGGACAACGCGCGCCGCTGCGCCCGCGCCGCTTTCGGCCGCGTCCCCTCCCACGACGTGCATGCCGCTGTCCAGGAGCCATATCTCGGTGGCGTCCGCGCCGAGGCCGTCGTTGGCCTTGTTGCCGGGATCGAGCAAGAGCGCAGTGTCGAGATCGTAGTGGCTGCCGGCCGCCATCACGGCCAGATCGATCATCAGATTGCCAGCCATCTCGAACTGTGCGCTCTGCTGGGCGCCGGACGAGAGATCCTCCAGCAGCACCCGGCCGCTGGTGCGGGGCAGCCCGTCGAATACCGGGCCGGCGTGCACGGCTACCGCGATCGTGCTCGCTGTGCCGACCACAAAGGTCGCGCAGGACGCGTGTGGGACGCCCGCTGGCGCCGAGCCGCAGTCATCGTTGGCGGCGATCTCGGTACCCAGACCGGGCTTGGCCGGAGCGGGCGCGAACACGTGGAGCACCGTGTCGGGCCCGCTGGCGTCGATCGCCTGCTGGCAGGCGACCTGGTCGCTCGCGGACAGGCCGATGGAGCCGCAGCCCGCAGACAGCTGATCGGTCGAGATCCGGTAGCTATCACCGGGGGTCACCGCGAAGTGAAACCACGGCGGGGATTCGCCGAAAGCGACGTCGCGCACGAGCGAGTGGCTCGTCAACCCGTCGACCTGCAGCGGCGGCCGGAGCCGCGCCAGAGCGCGTTGTGTGATCGCAGCCTTCGCGGCGGGATCCCGGAGCAGGCCGTCGGCGAGGCTGGAAAGGAATCCGTGGACACCCGGCTCGTCGAGGCGCGCGCCGAAGCGCGGCGCGAGACCACGCTCGAGTTCGCGCACCAACGCGCCGTGCGCGGACGCCGTGTCCGGCATTTTTCCGATATGGCGCTCGCCGCCGCTACAACCGCCAAGAATCAGCAGCAGTAACGCGTGGGGAACGGAGCGCCGGAATGCCATGAGCGTCGCGCGACAAGGCTACTTCCTCCACACCCACCCGCGCCATCGAACGAGGCCGGCCGCCGAGCCGACGCGCTCGTTCCCGAGTCGTGGAGAGAAGAAAGCTGCGTCGGCGTGGCGATAGCGGTATGGAGCCACTCTCGCGTGGCCCCGCCTTCATGGGCCTGCGTTTCCTTTCGCGAGGTACTGCGATGACGCTTCGACCTGCCTTCCGCCTGACCCCCGCCCTCAGCTTCGGCGCGCTGCTCGCGCTGCTCGGTTCGACAGCCCTGGGGACAGCCTGCAGCAGCGGGAACAGCGGAGGGAACAATGGCGGCAGCGCCGGAAGTGGCGGCATCGACGGCGGCGCCGGCAGCGGCGGCTCCGCCGGCAGCGCCGGAACCGACGCCAGCGCTGGCTCCGGAGGCGCGGGCGGCATCGCCGGTAGCGGCGGCACAGGTGGCGGTGACGCGGGCCCCAGCACCGGCACCGGCGTGTGCAAGGTGAGCAAGACCGGCAAGAGCGGCCTGTTGCTGAAGGGCACAGTGCTCGCACCCGGGCAGATCATCAGCGCGGGGCAGGTGCTCGTGAACAGCTCGGGCATCGTCACGTGCGTGGCGAAGGACTGTTCGACGACGGCCGGTGCTGCGGACGCGTCGGTGGTGGACTGCACCGACGGGGTGATATCCCCCGGGCTCATCAATCCGCACGACCACATCACATACGCGAACAACAAGCCCCACAACGGCACGACGCGCTACGAGCACCGCAACGACTGGCGCAAGGGCACGCACGGCGGCGTCAAGATCTCCTACAAGTCCGGCGCCTCGAAGAACGAGGTCCTGGCCCACGAGCTGCGCATGGTGATGAGCGGCGCCACCTCGACCGTGAGCGCTGGGGGCGAACGCGGCCTGCTCAGGAATCTAGACGTGGCCAACCTGAAGGAGGGGCTGCCGGTCCAGACGGTCGACTCGGACACCTTTCCGATCGCGGACTCGAGCGGCACGCTGATCACCAATGGCTGCGCCTACAGCTCGAGCCGCACCAGCGCCGCCGATATCGCGGGACTCGATTCCTACGTGCCGCACATCGGTGAAGGCATCGACCTCGCCGCCGAGAACGAGCTCGTGTGCACCGGTCAGTCGGGCCCCTACGATCTCATCGAGCCGCAGACCGGGATCGTGCACGCCGTCGCCGCCAATCTGAAGGAAGCCAAGCGCATCAAGCAGACCCACACCTGGGTCGTTTGGTCGCCACGCACCAACATCTCGCTGTACGGCAACACCGCCCCGATCGTCCTGCTCGACAACGAGGGCGTTGGTATGGCGCTCGGCACGGACTGGATCGTCTCCGGCTCCATGAACATGTCTCGGGAGCTCCGCTGCGCAGACGACCTGAACCAGAAGTACTTCGGCAAACACTTCAGCGACAAGCAGCTGTGGGAGATGGCGACGACCAACGGCGCCTTCGTCACCGGCACGGAAAGCGGCCTCGGCATGCTCAAGCCGGGCTACATGGCAGACATCGCGGTGTTCGATGGCACGAAGAACAAGGGCTACCGCGCCGTGATCGACGCCGGGCCGGCGGACGTGGCGCTGGTACTGCGCGGCGGCACGCCGCTGTACGGCGACGATGCCCTGGTCACGAACGCCGCCCTCGGCGGCGCGACCTGCGAGCCGCTCGCCGTGTGCGGCGTTTCGAAGGCCGCCTGCGTGAAGGCGGACACGGGCGTGGCATTGGCCGACGTGAAGGCCGCGGGAGAAGCCATCTACCCGCTGGCCAACTGCGGGGGGAACGCACCGCCCAGCGAGCCGAGCTGCGTACCCTTACGCCCGAACGAGTACGACGGTTCGATCACCGCGACGGACGACGACGGCGACGGCATCCCAAACGGCTCGGACAACTGCCCCGACGTCTTCAACCCGATCCGCCCGATGGACATCGGCGCGCAGCCCGACACGGACGGGGACGGCGAAGGCGACGCCTGCGACCCGTGCCCCGACGACAAGACCGACTCCTGCACCAAGCCGGACGCGGAGGACATCGACGGCGACGGCATCCCGAACGGCGTCGACAACTGCCCGGGCACCGCCAATCCGAACCAGACCGACACAGACAAAGACGGCAAGGGCGACGCCTGCGACAGCTGCAGCTCGTCGAATCCGGGCTTTGCCACCTGCCCGCTGCCGCTCACGAGCGTGCGCGACCCGAACAGTCCCCAGCATCCTTCTACCGGCAGCGCCGTGACCATCCAGGGCGTCTACGTGACCGGCGTTGTCCCCCAGAACGCCGCGGGCACCGGAAAATCGCTCGGGTTCTACGTCGAAGACGGATCGCAGAAGCCGTTTAGCGGCATCTACATCTTCACCAAGACCGTCGTGCCTACGGTGAAGGTCGGCAACAAGGTCGACATCACCGGCGTCTACGACCCGTACCAGTCGCTGGACGAGATCTCGAGCCCGACCTACACGGTCACGGACAGCGGCACCACGCTGCCGTTCAGCCCGCTGGTCGTCGCCAATCCCGCCGACCTCGCTACCGGGGGAGCGCTCGCCGACGGCTACCAGTCGATGCTGGTCGAGGTCGACAACGTGAAGGTGACCGTGCTCAACCCCGACGCGCCGAGCGACTACGACGAGTTCGCGGTGACCGGCAATCTGCGCGTGGACGACCAGCTCTACCCGCCGCTGAACAACGCCTACCCGGTCGGCACGGCCTTCACGAAGATCATCGGCGTCAGCAGCTTCGCCTTTGCGAACAACAAGATCGAGCCACGCACCGCGACCGATCTGCAGCCGTAGCTCGTCCCGGGAGGACCGCCCCGGCCGGCCTCTCGAGAAAATCGAAGCGCCCGTGAAATAAGCCGCCCGGCTGCCGCGAAAGTATCGGCATGTCGGATGCGCTTATCGAATTTTCGGACCTGGGACGGGCCTATACCTCCGGCGACGGCGTCGTGCAGGCGCTCGACCACGTCGACCTGACCATCGAGCCGGGCGAGCTGGTCGCCATCACGGGCGCGTCGGGATCGGGGAAATCCACGGCCGTCAACATCATGGGGACGCTGGATAACCCCACCTCCGGCAGCTACCGACTCGACGGCCAGCTGGTGGAGGGCCTCGACGACACCGAGTTGGCGCTGCTCCGCAATCGCAAGATCGGCTTCGTGTTCCAGGCGTTCCACCTGCTGCCGGGTGCGAGCGCGCTCGAGAACGTGGAGCTGCCGATGGTCTACGCGGGCATGCGCCCGCGAGCCCGCCGGGAGCGCGCCCGCGCCGCGCTCGAGCGGGTCGGGCTTGGCGAACGCGCTGGGCACCGTCCGAACCAACTGTCCGGCGGCCAGCAGCAGCGCGTGGCCATCGCCCGCGCTCTCGTCAACCAGCCGCTCCTGGTCCTGGCGGACGAGCCCACCGGCGCGCTGGATTCCACGACGACCCGCGAGATCCTGACCCTGTTCCGTGAACTGTCCCGGGAGGGCGTGACGCTGGTGGTCGTCACGCACGATCCGGCGGTCGCCGCCTTCGCGGAGCGGGTCGTGGAGTTCTCCGATGGCCGCGTCGTGGCGGACGGAAGGAGGGCGGCGTGAGCGAGTCCACACGCCCCGTTGCGGCACCCACCCGCCCGCGGCCACGCCGCCGGCGCCGCTGGCCCCTGCTCCTGCTCGTCTGCGCGCTGGGTGGCGGCGCGTTCGCCGCGTGGCACTTCACGCACCGTCCCCACGCGACGGTGTATCCCGCGCTGGTGGTCACTGCCAGGCGCGAGAAGCTCGACATCGAGATCACCGACGTGGGTCGCATCGAAGCGCCGGACACCGTGCTGGTCACGTCGCGCGTGCCGGGCCGTGTGACCGACGTGCTGGTGGCAGAGGGCGAGCGCGTGAAGCGCGGCCAGTTGCTGGTGCGGCTCGACCGCCGGACCGCTCTCGAGCAGCTGGCCCGGGCGCGCGCCGAGCTGCATCGTGCCCGCGCAGCCCACGAGTTCGCCGCGAGGGACGCGGAGCGCAAGGCACAGGGCGCGGAGCAGGGCATCGTGGCGCGTCTGGACCTGGAGAGCGCCCGGCACAAGGCCCGGCTCGCCCAGCTCGACGTCAAGCTCGCGCGCGTGACCCTCGCCGAGGCCCGCGATCACCTCCACGATCTGGAGCTCTCTTCGCCGATCAGCGGCACTGTCACCCGTCGTGCGATCGAACCGGGCGAGATGGTGGAGAAGGGCGTGGAGGCGTCGCGTGAATCCGCGGCGCTGCTCACGGTTGCGGATCTGTCGCGGCTGGTGGTCAAGACCGACCTCGACCAGATCGACGTCGCCAAGGTCCGGCTCGGGCAGCGAGTCAGCGTGAAGCTGGACGCGCTCCCCGACCAGAGCTTCCCGGCACGCGTCACGAAGATCGCTCCGGCTTCCGTCCAGCGCACGGGCAAGGATGTGGATGTCTTCCCCGTGGAGGCCCTGCTCGACAAGGCGGATCCGCGCGTCAAGCCCGGCATGACCGGCGACGTGCGCATCTCCGTGCGCGAGGAGCCACACGTGCTGGCGCTGCCGCTCGAATCGGTGCGGAAGAAGCACGGCAAGGAGTTCGTCACGCGCGTAGTGAGCGACGCCCAGGGTGAGCACACCGAAGAGGTGGAGGTGAAGCTCGGTGCCGGCAACGACCACGTCGTCGAGGTCGTCTCCGGTATTGCCGAAGGCCAGCGCGTGCTCGTCGATCCGGCGAGCGCCGCGAAGAACGAGACGAAGATCTGATGTGGCGGACTCACGTCGGCGTCGCGTGGCGCGCGCTCCGGGCCCGCGCCGGGCGTTCGGCGCTCACGGTGACGAGCATCACACTCGGCACGCTCGCGATCGTGCTGATGACCTCGCTCGCCGGCAGCGGCCTCGCTACGCTGACACGCGGCATCGAGGAACTGGGAGCGGCGCGCATGCTGCTCCTGGCGCAGAAGGTGCCCGAGCGCGCGGAGGGCAAGGCCGGGAAGCCGCGCCCGTTCTCGACCCGCGAGCGCGACGCGCTGACCCGCGGCGTGCCGCACCTGAAGGCCGCCTCTCTGGTATCGGCCGTCGGCACGCGCGACATCGTGAGTGACAGCGGGCAGCGCACGCGCACCGACGTGGTGGCAGCGGATGCCGCCTTCTTCGACGTGTTCCACATGGCCCTCGCCCACGGCAGAGCGCTCACGGAGCTGGACGAGCGCGCCGCGAGGCCCGTATGCGTCGTGGGGCCGAAGCTCGCCCAGCACCTGTGGAGCGGCCACGCGACGGGGCACTCGCTCGGCGTGGGAGAGCTGCGCTGTCGCGTGGTGGGGGAACTGGCGGACAACCACCACTTCGGCATGAACTTCGGATTCGACTGGGATGACCTCGTGGTCGTGCCGTTCAGTCTGGGTCGCCAGCATGACGACAGCACGGACGCCGAGTCGATGATCGCACTGGAGACGGACGCTGTCGGCTCCAACGACATCGTCAAGCGCGTCATCAACGCGCGACGAGTCGCGCGCCGCGGCGACATCGACGATTTCACCTTCTACGACCTGTCGGGAGTGGTGCGGAAGTTCCACACGGCTTTCGCCGTGATGCAGGCGCTGGTAGGCGCCATTGCGGCTATCGCGCTTTTCATCGGCGGCGTGGGCGTGATGAACATGATGCTGGTGAGCGTGAGCGAGCGGGTGCGCGAGATCGGCGTGCGCAAGGCCCTCGGCGCGACGGCGGCCGCGATCCGAGCGCAATTCATCGTCGAAGCGACGCTGCTCTCCGGGCTCGGCGGCGCCGCGGGCGTCGCGCTGGGCGTTGTGCTGGCGCTCGCCGGTGGTATCGCGCTGCGCGCGCTGATGCCGACCTGGGTCGTGAGCGTGTCGCTGTTGGCCGCGGGCACCGCGTTTTCGGCGGCGCTGTGCGTGGGCGTCTTGTTCGGATGGCTTCCGGCGCGGCGCGCAGCGCTGCTCCGGCCGGTGGAGGCGATGCGCCGATGAGCCCGGGCGAGATGCTGCGCTCGCTGCGCTCGCTGCTGGCCGCTCCCGGACGGCTCGCGCTCACGCTGCTCGGTGTCGCGATCGGCAGTGCGACCATCGTGCTCGTGATGGGCCTGTCGGAGGGCGGCCGGGAGGCGCTGGTGCGCGCCAACCAGGGCGTGACCGGTTCGAACCTGGTGGTCGTCTCCACGAAGCGCCTGCCCGCGCGTGAGCGCGTTCGCGGGCTTCCGGAGCTATCGCGCGCGGACGGCCGCGCTCTGTCACTGACGCACATGCTGTCGGGCCACCGGGTGCACGCGGACTCGGGCCACAATGCCCGCGCGTACTACCGGGGCCGCGACAAGCGGGTGCGCGTCGTGAGCGGCAATCCAGCTATGCTCGACCTCTACCGGATCCACGTCGAGCGCGGACGGTTCCTGGTGCCGTCCGATATCGACGGGCGGCGGCGGGTCTGCATCGTGGGTCACGAGATATACGCCGAGCTCCTGCACAGGCATTCGCTCGGGAAGGACCTGGCGTTGGAGATCGGCGGAACGCGCTGGCAGGTCGTGGGCGTGCTCCAGAAGAAGCCGATGGTCGGTTCCACGACCAGCACGCGCATCTGGGATCGCAAGGTCGTCGTGCCGGCGACCAGCTTCGACCTCCGCTACGCGCCCGACCACGACGCCGACCGGCTGATCCTCGACCGCGCGCAGGCGCCGCTCCAGGCCGTGCGCACCACCGTCACGGCAATCCTCGACCGCCGGCACGCCGGAGCTGGAAACTACAAGCTGGACGACCCGAACGGCCAGAAGCAGGAACAGTTGATCCTGGGCGTGGTGGAGATCCTGCTCGTCGGGACGGGCGCGCTGTCGCTCTTCGTTGGGGGCATCAACGTGATGAACGTGATGCTCGTCCGCGTCACGGAGCGAACGCGCGAAATCGGACTCCGACGCGCGCTGGGCGCGACGAAGCGCAGCGTGATCGGACTCTTTCTATTCGAATCCGTGCTGCTCTCGGCGGTGGGCGGGCTCGGCGGCGTCGCCGCGGGCGCCGGAGTGCTGGGACTGGGCACGCTGGCGCTGGATCGTGCGCTCGGCGGCTTTCCACTGCTGATCCCGCCGCTGTCGCTCGTCCTCGGCGCAGGGCTCTCCCTGGTCGTCGGAGTGGTGTTCGGAGCGCTGCCCGCGTGGCGCGCAGCAGGGCTCGATCCGGTCGAGGCGCTCGGACAGGAGTGACGGCTGCCGGGCTCAGTGCAGCGTGCCGTCGGTGGCCATGTTCGGGCGGATGTCGTCCGCGTCGAAGGCAACCCGCTGGGCCTCGGCACGCTCCTCGGCGAGCACCCGCTCGACCTCGGCGTCCATGGTGCCCTCGATCGTCTTGCCCCACATGACGAAGTCCGCTTTCAGGCTCCAGAGCGGATGCTTGAACGTAGCGGGCGTGTTGTGCTCGATGAAAAAGTGGCTGACCCACGCCGGGCCGTAGCCCGCCATGGGTGCCAGGAGGAGCAGCCAGCGGCGCTTGCCGAGCACGGCTCCCGCTGCGCAGGCGAGGGCTAGCGACGTTCCGACAAAGTGGAGCTGGCGCGTCAACTTCTTCGAGTGCTCGCGCACGTAGAACGGCCAGAACTCCTCGAACGACTCCATCTTCTTCTTCGCCATTGTCGGGTTTCCTACCATTTTCCCGGGCCGGCTGCATCCGCGCCGCAGCGGCCCCGGCCGCCCCGCTACAGCGCCATCGCCTGCAGAACGAGCTGTTCCAGCTTGTGAGCCGACACCACGCCGTGGTGCACGGCGATGATGTTGCCGGACCGGTCGATGACGAAGAGGGTCGGCAGCGTCTGGACGTTGTAGGCGTCCGCGACCTTTCCGTCGGGGTCGAACACGGCGGGGTAACCGAGCCCACGGCTTTGCGCGAACTTGACGGCCGGAGCGCGCTGATCGCCGGTGTTCACGCCGACGAAGACCACGTCCTTCCCCTTGTTCTCGCTTGCGACGCTGTCGATGATGGGCGCCTGCGCGCGACACGGGGCGCACCAGCTTGCCCAGAAGTCGAGCACGACGGCCTTGCCCTTGAGGTCGCTCAGCTTTACGCGGCTGCCGGGGTCACCGTTCACGATCACGGGCAGGACGAAATCGGGGGCAGCGCCCTTTGGCACAGCCGGTTTCGGCCGGATGTACGGCAGGATGATCAGCCCGAAGAAGGCGCTGACGCCGAACACCAGCGCGATCAGCAGCCAGGCCTGCCTGGGATTCTGGGTGCGCTTGAGCTGTTCGGTCACGGGCTTCTGTGCCATGGGGATCGGGCAAGCCCGGTTCAGGCGCTTCGTGCGCTCGGCGGGGGCTCGCCGCGGGAGGGTCTACCCGACGACGGCGGAACCTGCCAGTCCCGGGCTTCCAGCGCCAGGGTTCCGGCCGGCGTGCCGGCAGCAGGCAGCCGGATCCGGAAGCGCGCGCCGCCCAGCGGGCTCGCGTCCACCGAGACGCTCCCTCCGTGCTCGACCACGACCTTCTTGACGATGGCGAGCCCCAACCCCGTGCCGTCCGTCTTGGTGGTGACGTACGGGTCGAAGATGGTCGGACGCAGTTCCTCGGGGATACCCGGGCCGTTGTCGTCGATGTCGAGCACCCAGTATTCACCGTCCCGCTCGAGCCGCACCCTGACGCGACCCTCCTCCGCTCCGGCACCGGCAACTGCCTGCGCGGCGTTGCGCGCCAGATTGATCAGCGCGCGGCGCAGCATCTGGCGGTCCATGTGAACCGGGGCGGGCCCCACGGGTAGCTCGAAGTCGAGCTGCACACCGAGCCCGGGAATGGGTGCCGACTCGCGCGCCGCTTCGCCGCCGTCGGCCATATCGTCTTCCAGAAGGGAGAGGCGCGTCTTCTGCTCCTCCAGGAACTCGACGAGATCGTGCTCTTCGAGCGCCGCCTGCGGCATGCGGGCGAAGCTCGAGAATTCACTCACCAGGCGCCGGAGCGTGCCGACCTCGTCTTCGACGATCTCGAGTGTGATATCGAGCAGCTTCTGGTACTCCGGACGCTCGCCTCCATAGCGCCGGTGGATTTCCTGGACGGCGAGCTGGATGGGGGTGAGCGGATTCTTGATCTCGTGCGCGAGCCGGCGAGCCATCTCCTGCCAGGCCCCGATGCGCTGCAGGTACTCGATGCGCGCACGACTCGCCTCGACTTCCCCGAGCATGCGGTTGAAGGCGCGGGCCAGATCCGCGATCTCGTCGTTGCCGCGCTCCGGCACACGGATGCTCAGATCGCCCGCGCCGACAGCCTTGGTGGCCGCAGCCAGCTGGGCGATGCGCGACGAGACGCCGCGTGCGAGCAGGACGCCAACTCCGATGGCCATCACGATCGTGATACCGAGCAGCGCGGCGAACGCATACATATAGCTCTGCTCGACCGCCTGGCGTTGCTGGTCGATCTGCTTGTACGTGTTGACGAACTGGCTCATGTCGTCGCGCTCGTCGAAGAGCGCGCGGTTCGCAGCGAACACGGCCACCAGCTGCGGCACGTCCTCGTCGGCCTCTTCCGCGCCTGTAAGCGGGCGGCTCACCTCGAGAGCGTTCTCCTTCCGGCGGTCCAGCGGGCGGCCGCGGTCGGCGTGGCCGAGGCGCTTGCCGGTAGCGTCCTCGACGCTGAGCGAGACGATGTTCGGGTACTTCTTGACCTGCTGGTCCAGCGCCCGGTCTATTGCGGTTCGATCGCCGCTCTCCACCGCGTGGCGGAGGCTGCCCTGCGCGGCGATCGCCGTCGCTTCGTGGCGCATGGAGCTCTTCACCGCATGGGCGAGCTCCTGGTAGAGGTCGAGGGACTGGTTGAGCCGCGAGAACACCTCGGGCTTGAAGAACCGCTCGGAGCTGCGGCGCACCATGCTGTCGGCCACGAGAATCGCGACCAGCACCGGGATCAGGGCCGTCAGCACGATCGCCAGCGCCAGCCGGCGCCGGATGCGGCCCGGAGCGACCATGGCGGGGATGTTGGCCCGGATCGGCCTCCAGCGTCCAGCGGCGCGTCAGTCGTCGCGCTCGCGCGCGAGGAGCTTCCTCAGCAGCACGACAGGATCGAAGCCGAGCAGGCTCTCGATATCCCGATCGAACAAGCCGATGTCCTTGACCCGCTCGAGCGCCGGCGACAGCGGGCTGTGCTCCCCCAGCCAGCCGCTCGCGCCGAAGCGATCGGCGAGATCGCGCACGGTCGCCAGCGCCGCGCGGCCCACGTCCACGCCGAGCGGGATCGCGATGGCGGGTACCACGGGCGACAGGATGATGTCGCGCGCCGCCACGGCGGCGGCCCAGGCGCCCGGCACCGGCCGCTCCGCCAGGCGGCGGAACGTGGCGACCTCGCCGAAGCAGCCCAGCGCGAGCGAGCCCGCGCGCTGCTCGGCGGCTCGCGCCAAGTGACGATAGTCGCGCGTCCAGTCTCCCGAGATGAGCCCCATCTCGCGCCTGAGCTCGTCCGGACCGAGGATCAGATCGAAGCCGGTGCCGTGCCGCCGCGCCACGATGCTGGTGGCGACCTCACCGTGCTCGAACGCGCCGAGCAGGAGCGAGCGGCCATCCGGGCAGAACGCCTCGAAGGCGCGCAGCAGCATCCGCTCGTGCGGAACGGGCCAGGCGCTGAGCTTCCACGGCCACACATTGATCGCCCCCTCCGATTCCAGCTCGCGCAGGATCGAGACCAGCAGCAGCCCCTGCGCCAGCAGATCGTGCTCGCGACGCAAGCGGTCGCCGAAGCGGTCCATCAACTCGTCCAGAGCGCCGGTGTGCAGCGTGAGCGCCCAGCGGGCCGCGTGCCGCTCGGCGAGCTCATCGAGGGGTATCGGCCACTCCTGGGCGTGCACGTCCAGTCGGCCGGCATCGGTCCCGAGCAGCTTCCTGAGGCGGTTGCCCGTCGTGATGGCGATGACACCGCCGTGGCGGCGGCCGACTTCCTCCGCCGCAGCCTCGCCGCTCTCGGCTGCGCTGTCCCGCTCGCGCGGGCGGCTCGGCGGCGGGTGGACCAACTCGATCAGCCGCACCCAGTCGGCCGTCGTGAAACCTTCGAGTCGAACGTCGCGGGTCAGCACGGCGGCCGGGAGTATAGTGCGTTGGTCATGACAGACGAGAACAAGCTGGAACCGGCCCGGGATCTGCTCGGGTTCATCGACGAAAGCCCCACGCCGTACCATGCGGTGGCCGAGGTGAAGCGCAGGCTCGACGCCGCGGGCTTCTCGGCGCTGGACGAGCGCGACGCCTGGAAGCTCGAGCCGGGCACGAGAAGCTACGTAATCCGCGGCGGCGGGACACTGGTGGCCTTCATCGCCGGCCGCCGTCCCCCGGCCGAGGCGGGGTTCATGCTGATCGGCGCGCATACCGATTCCCCCAATCTGCGCGTCAAGCCCGCGCCGGACATCCACTCGATGAGCTACCGCCAACTGGGCGTGGAAGTGTACGGTGGGGTGCTGCTGTCGACCTGGCTCGATCGCGACCTTTCGCTGGCGGGTCGGGTCAGCGTGCGCGGTGGCGCGACGCACCTGGTGCGCTTCAGGCAGCCGCTCTGCCGCATTCCGAACCTCGCCATTCACCTGAACCGCGACGTGAACTCGGGCGGGCTGGTGCTCAACGCACAGACGCACATGATGCCGATGCTGGCAGTCGGGCGCGACGATGGCGAGGCCACCGGCCTGCGTGCCCTGCTCGCGGAGGAGCTCCAGCGCACCGGTAGCGCCAAGGTTTTCGTGGAGGACGTGCTCGGATGGGATCTGTGCCTCTACGATGTGCAACCGGCAAGCCTGGGCGGCGTGCACAACGACCTGGTGTTCGCCCCCCGGTTGGACAACCTGGCGTCGTGCCACGCGGCCACGCAGGCTCTGCTCGACTCGGGCGAAGCGGGGGAGACCACGCGGGTTGTCGCGCTGTACGACCACGAGGAGGTCGGCAGCCAGAGCGCAACGGGGGCGCGCTCGCGCTTTCTGATCGCCGTGCTAGAGCGCGTGGCGCAGGCCTACGGCGGCTCGACAGACGCCGCCGCGCGTGCTCTGTCCCGCTCGCTGCTGTTGTCGGCGGACATGGCGCACGCCATCCACCCGAACTACACCGAGAAGCACGACAAGCATCACGCTCCACGCATCGGCCGCGGCCCCGTCCTGAAGGTGAACGCCAACCAGTCCTATGCCACGGACGGGCCGGGCATCGCGATATTCGAGGAAGCGTGCCAAGCGGCGGATTTCTCGCCGCAGCGCTTCGTCTCGCGCAACGACATGCCCTGCGGCAGCACCATCGGCCCGATTTCCGCGGCGCGGATGGCGGTGCGCACGATCGACGTCGGCAACCCGATGCTCGGCATGCACTCCTGCCGCGAGACCGCCGGCGCGCGCGACGTGGCGCCCATGATCGCAGCGATGACAGCGTTGCTGTCGCAGGCTCAGCCGCCCGATCCCGCAAGCTAGTCCCGCGTTTCCATCGAAGCGATGGGTGCTTCGCACGCGCGGCTGCGCCGCGCAACGCGGGACTAGCACCGTTTGTTGGGGGCGCAGCAGCGCCCCCTCGGCTTCGCCGAGCCTCCCC